>Ga0224506_10001721_pt1 | contig 15470 bp, 12 predicted proteins | sample SF_Jan12_sed_USG_2_FD_169108 | JGI IMG/M metagenome (GOLD analysis project Ga0224506, IMG submission 169108) | Sediment microbial communities from San Francisco Bay, California, United States - SF_Jan12_sed_USGS_8_1 | ecosystem: Environmental > Aquatic > Marine > Sediment | place: USA... | reverse complement strand
TCTACAACCTATTGAAACCTTGTTACCGCCAATTACGACAATTGGTCCCAAGGAGAATAAACGCTTCTACTATCAAGATTTACCACCGTTGATTGATTTCAAATGGCAGAAACTCGCCAAGGCAAGCGACTATCGACTGATTATTGCAACAGACCCTGCATTCTTAAATATTATTATGGATGTGCTGACTCGAAATACCACTTTCTCCCATGGCAATCTCAACCAAGGAAAATACTATTGGCGCGTATTCGCTAAATCTTCCGCCAAATATGGGGAAATTGGTCCGACCCATATCATGCATATAATTAGGGATTTGACGCCACCTAAACTCAAGGTTGAGTTCACTAATGTCGTAACACCTAAGGGATTATATTTAGTCCAGGGAAAAACCGAAACTGGGGCAATTGTGTTTGTCGGTGGTCAGCAAGTCAAACCCGATGCTAATGGTGAATTTAATTTTGAATATCCGCTCAGTGCAGGCATTAACCAAATTGTAGTGGAAGCCATGGACGAAGCACAGAACACGGCTTATCAAACCCACACGTTTAACTACAAACCATGATGAGAATTGTTTAAGGTGAAACTCAATATATCAATCAAAACCAAAGTCATTATTACCCAGGTAATCGCCATTACCGTGATGATTGGGCTTATTACCTTCACCATGGCAAACTTGTTTCACGAAGACAAAAGTTCATATATTCGCGATCTTACTTCGGTAATGGCGCAGAATACTGCATCAGAAGCCAATGTCACATTGCAGGCCTATCAGCAGCGTTTACAAATATTTGCCCAGTTGGTTTATCAAGGTGAGCTGAGTCAATCGAGCAAACTCATCTTGCTTAAAGACATTTTTCGTGACTCTCAAGATATGCTCAGCATCAGCATTTATGAAGACGGAGCCGAATTAGCAACCGTAATCGACTCTGAACGCCTGTTGGAAATGGAAATTGATCAACGAAAACTAGAACAAGAAAGAACGCAAAATTTACCTTTAACATCCGACGCTACAAGTCCAGGCCAAATCTCACTTAAACCTGGCGAGAGTCATATCATGAATTCATCCATGTCGAGCAAGCTACCAACCATCACTTTTTATTTACGTCCTATTTTAAAGAATAATCAAAATGTAATTATTTCTGCGGTAATTAGCTTGGAACAATTACTATCACTCGCGCAACGTTCCGATGTGATTAATATGTATATTATCGATGCGAAAAATACGGTTCTTGTGCATTCAGATCGTGAACTCGTATTACAACGTGCGTTAATGAAGGATATTCCAGACCTAACAGCCCTACAGCAGTCTAATATTGGTACCACCTCGCTAGAATATAACAATGCACAATTGCCCATGGTAGGAGGATTTTCTCAAATTGGTTCGGCTGATTTAATTGCCGTTGCAGAACTCCCTGAATCAAGAGCTTATTTAAGCGCAAAAGAGCTGCTGACAGACTTAACCATTACAGCAATGACACTATTAGTCATTGCATCATTGCTGGGTGTTACCTGGGCGCGCTACCTAACCAACCCTATCATTGAATTATCAGAGGCAACGAAAAAAGTAGCAACAGGTGATTTTGAAGTGCGTGTCGCCCATCAAACCAATGATGAACTAGGTAAACTTGCCGATTCGTTTAATACCATGACTCAAGAATTAGATGAGCGTGAAAAAGAACTAAAAGAAGCTCAATCGGCATTAATCCAATCAGAAAAAATGTCTGCTTTTGGTCAAATTAGCGCGGGCATCGCCCATGAAGTTAAAAATCCTTTGGCATCAATACTTGGTTTTACTCAACTCATTAAACGCAAAATTGATGCAGACAATCCTGTGCAACAAAAATTAGATGTCATTGCTCGCGAAACCAAACGCTGTTCAGAGATTGTCACTAATCTCATGCGTTTTACTCGTCAGGAAACTGCCGAGCATGCGCCGGAAGATATGAATCAGATTATCAAACAAAGTCTGGAAATTGTTGGCCACCAATTGGAGCACAATCAAATTGAAGTGGAAACCCATTTAGCAGATCCAGCGCCCAAAATTAAAGGTAACGCTAACCAATTACAGCAGATATTATTGAATCTTGCCATTAATGCTGAGCAAGCGATGGAAACATCTGTAAAGAAAAAATTTGAAATCACCACTCAAGTAAAAGATGAAAATACGCTTGAAGTTTATGTGAGTGACACTGGACCGGGCATACCAGAAGAGAATCGTAGTAAATTATTTGAACCTTTTTTCACCACCAAACCGGCAGGTGAAGGCACCGGCTTAGGTCTATCGGTGAGTTATGGCATTATTGAAGATCATAAAGGTCATATTAGTATTATTGATCAACCAGGGAAAGGGGCAGTTTTTAAAATTGAATTGCCAATATATCACGAAGGACAAAGTCATTTTGATACAGAACAATCAGCATGAGCAGACAACCTAACACAACCAATATACAAATTCCTAAATTATCCGAACAGACATTACACAATGTGCTAGTGGTGGATGATGAAGAACCGATTCGCATAATGATTAGCGAAATATTGCAAGACAGTGGCTACCAAGTCACTGCGGTTGAATCAGCAGACGAAGCATTTTCCACATTCCAAGATCATGAATATGGCGTAGTTATTAGCGACATACGCATGAAAGGCATGAACGGCATACAGCTATTATCAAAACTCAAAGCCATTAATCAATCGGTGCCGGTTATTATTATGACGAGTTACGCCACCCTCGATGCCACGATCGAAGTGCTAAAGGCCGGAGCTTTTGATTTTCTTGTTAAACCTTTTGATGAACTGGATTTTGTGGTTAATGCCGTTAATAAAGCCAGTGATAATTACCGCCTAATTCTCGAACGTGAATTACTGATTAATGACTTAGCCACTAAGAATAAAGAGCTTGAGCGAGTGATTCACCATTTGTCACAACTCGCTGTCGTCGATGGTTTAACAGGCCTATTCAATCATCGCCATATGCAGGAGTTATTAACCCGAGAAATTGCGCGCAGCCAACGCACGCATAATCCACTTTCGGTATTGTTTATCGACGTCGATCACTTTAAACAATTTAACGATAACTATGGTCACCAAGCTGGCGATGATTTGCTGAAACAACTAGCCGAACTATTTAGAAATAGCCTACGTACGAATGACATTATTGCCCGTTATGGTGGTGAAGAATTCGTTATCATTCTTCCCGAAATCAATAAAGACAATGCACTCATTGTTGCAGAAAAACTTCGAGCACAAACCGAGAGAACTGAGTTTCTAGAGCAAACTGAAAAGCACTCAGTAACCATTAGCGTTGGCGTTGCCACGTATGGCGAGAATGGAACCGACAATGAAACGCTATTAAGAAAAGCAGACGAGGCCTTATATGTTGCAAAAGATCAAGGCAGAAATTGTGTACGCTCGTAAAACCCCAGCTTTGAATTAAATCTAATCTACAACAAACATCTCGCATTTGATTGTCTAGCGCTATGCGGTTTGCTAAAATACGTGCAGCAATATTAAAAACAGATAATAATTCAAATAAGAATTAATCTTAAGCACTCATAATTACAATAAGCGAGCATAATAATGAAAACAAAAATTATTTTTTTCAGCGCAATCCTATTTTCACTTCCCACATTGTCATCAGCCGCACTCGAATGCAATGGTGGTGAGCTAGCAATCGTATCCGGAAATGTGGCGACCAATCATATTAGCCCAAGCGAGCAATTAGGTACGATTCAATTGGTATTGCAAGAAAATGGTGATATCAAAGAAAATCATTATGGGACTAATTTCAAAAAAGGTCACAAAAGTGAAACGAAAATTGTTTTTGCTGGCGAAGGCGAAATCTATGGTCAAATCGTCGCTCAGGAAAATGTCAGTACTTGGTTAAATCACAGCATCACTTTTGACAATGGCGAGAATGCCTTATACACACAAAACGATCATGCCATCGCATTAATGCCACCCTTGGCATTTGATGAAATCATAGGTGCTTGTAAATTTAATGTGATCGAGCAAGTCACCAACTTCGACGGTGTAGGTATTTTTGCAGGTGCGACGGGTTATATCACCGCCCAGGGTGTTGTGAATTTTTGCCCACAAGATTTGGCAAATCCACCGCACAATACGTTCACACTATCTGGCGAGTTGTGCTTGATCAAACATCACCACTAATACCGAGAACTCAAATAAAAAGCCACCCAACACCCTAGGTCTTGGGTGGCTAACAATAGAAACCTACGTGCGGGATTGAATTAAGGCAATTGCATTCTGCAAACGTTTTAACACTTTTTCCTTACCAATTAATTCAGCGGTGATATCAATCGCAGGCGATGACGATCCCCCAGTAATCGCTACGCGCAAAGGCTGCCCTACTTTACCCATTTTCAAATCTAAACGTTCAGCGACTTGTTCAATACAGGGGTGTATCACTTCGGCGCGCCAATCAGATAAATCAGTAAAAGCATCGTGTAAAGCTTGCAAGGCTTCAACTGTTGTCGCTTTGAAATTTTTCTTCACTGCTTTTTCATCATATTCAGCAAAGTCTTGATAAAAATAAACACTGGTTTGCGCCATCTCCACCAATGTTTTGGCGCGATCACGTTGTGCGTCTATCACTTTTTCTATCGCTGGCCCCTGGCTAGGGTCCACACCAAGTTCGCCAAAGTGCACACTTAAATAACGTGCAATGTGTTCAACAGGCGCTTCTTTCATATATTGCTGATTAATCCAAAGCAGTTTTTCAGGATTAAACGTCGACGCTGCACGATTGACATCATTAATATCAAAATGCTCAATCATTTCATCAATACTAAAAATTTCCTGGTCGCCTTTAGACCAACCAAGGCGTACTAAATAATTTAACAAGGCTTCCGGCAAATAGCCTTCTTCTTTATATTGCATGACGCTCACGGCACCATGGCGTTTTGATAGGCGTTTACCATCTTCGCCAAGAATCATTGGAACATGGGCATATTTAGGTGGAGTCGCGCCAAGCGCGTTTAGAATATTAATTTGGCGTGGCGTATTGTTCAGATGATCGTCACCACGAATGACGTAATCAATGTTCATATCCATGTCATCAACCACCACCGTTAAATTATATGTGGGTGAACCATCGGAGCGGGCAATAATTAAATCATCTAACTCTGAATTTTGTACTTCAACTTGGCCTTTTACCAAGTCTTCAATAATAACCGAGCCTGTGTTTGGATTTCGAAAACGAATCACCGGCTGCACACCATCACGTGGACTTTCACGATCACGGCAGCGGCCATCGTAACGCGGTTTTTGTTTATTCGCCATTTGCTGTTCGCGCATGAATTCGAGTTCGTCTTTGCTACAGTAACAATAATAGGCGTCGCCCTGGTCGAGCAATTGTTGAATGATGGCTTTGTAACGATCAAAACGATGGGTTTGATAAAACGGCCCTTCGTCATAATCCAAACCTAACCACGTCATGCCTTCGAGAATGGCGTTGACAGACGCTTCGGTCGAGCGTTCCAAGTCTGTGTCTTCTATGCGCAATACAAACTTGCCGCCATGTTTGCGTGCATATAACCAAGAAAACAAGGCCGTGCGAGCGCCGCCGATATGTAGATAGCCCGTGGGACTGGGAGCAAAACGAGTTTTAATAGACATGGTTAACCTTCGACTGAAACAGGCGACACATTCTATACGCCTGGAAAAAAAAGTGAAGTTTTTCCATTAGACTCCGCACCAAACAACGCCCAAGAATCGTCCAAATTATTGATATATTTTAAACAATTTCAATAACCTATGTAAGTACTTGGTTTCTGGAACAGTTGAAATCACAGGTCTATACTTTAAGCGAGTAATCCAAATGGATTCACTTCGGGAATATAACCCGTTCTTTTAACAACAAATCGAGGGAGAAATCATATGCGGGAACTGGTGATTGAAGCGTTTGCCTTACCCCGGGCAATTATACGCGACAGCATCGAGTTGGATCATTGCCCCCACTCGGGCAATTACGACCCAGCGGATGTCCGTTGTCAGGACTGTGATATGGGAGAAGATTGCTCTTGGCTATGTAATAACGATGAAATCGTACAACTGGAAAAACGTACGGTCGATCGTTTATTGACAGAACTGGAATTTGCCCAGGATTATGTCAATGCGCAGGTCGCTTATCATGAACACCCACAGCAAGAATGTTCATGCGCGGCTTGTTCATGGTTACGCAATGTTCGTATGCTCAATGATAAAATTAAGAAGTTAGGTATCAGCTAACACACTCACCTGACCGGGTGGCTTTTAACAATAATTCAGCCCGGTCAGGAGAAATTACTCCTCTTTCTCGTATTTCCTAAAATTTAAATGAATCCCATATTGTTGTTTTAAACTATCAGCCAAAACCTGGATCAGGCGATCACCAAAGCGTATATCCATATAAGGATTCTTAACCTTAGTCCAACACGGGTTTTCTGGAACAAGTGAAGCGATGCCTAAATCCTTCATTGCCAAGGCATACCAACCATAACGTTCGACATCATCCGCAAATCCTCGCATTTTGCTGTTTGAAGCCAAAACCATTGCCACCGCCTTATCGTGGACTTGCTGTTGCTGTTTTTTACTGAGCTGTTGGTGGGTGTATTTCCCCAGAACCACATTGAGAGCGGCGTTATGCTTGCGCCTAAATTGTAAATACTTAAGCAGGCCAATCACACAAAGTAAAAGCCCAAAAAAACCAAGACCGTATAAAAATAACCCCATTTAACAACACCTTCAGCACAGTACTAGACTCCGTCCAATACCTTTTTTTTGTTGACCATATTAGCATATAATGATATGCTTACATTGAATTCAAATTTTTGTTGGACGCATTCTAACAAGACGTAAGAGGAAAAAATATGTTGAACAAGGCGATAATTTTATTAGTAGCAGCTGTTTTTGCAGCCCCAGTATTGGCTAATGATTTTTCAAATCTTCCAGCTAAAAAACAAACCCAATTTGGTTTGTATTTCACAGCAAAACAAGCCCATGATTATATCAATTCAAACACTGATAAAAGCTTGTTTGTCGATGTACGAACTCGTGCAGAAGTGAATTTTCTTGGTACACCTAGCAATATCGATGCGAATATTCCTTATATGGAATTAAACGAATGGTGGGCTTGGAACGAAAAACGCAAAACTTTCAAAATGGAAGTTAACTCAAATTTTGCTGATGATATCGCAGCGCGTTTAGCGGCAAAAGGTCTAGGCAAAGACGACACAATTGTATTGATGTGTCGGTCTGGAAGTCGTAGTGCCAAAGCTGCTGACTTATTAAAAACCTTAGGTTATACCAAAGTGTATTCTATTGTTGATGGTTATGAAGGCGACACCTCTAAAACCGCTTCAACTAAAGGACAACGCATTGTGAATGGCTGGAAAAACAGTCAACTTCCTTGGTCATATAAACTCGACAAGGAAAAAATGTATAACGTTGGTGGATAAACTCTCATCCCCTATTCTTAATAAAAGCCGGGTGTAACTCATCCGGCTTTTTTTTATCTGAAAATCTTACGCAACATGCTGATTTTAACCGATTACTGAGCAAATTACGGTTTATTTGCTGATATAACTCTAGTACAGTTAAGGCTCGTGGCTTTGGTAGCCACATTCAAAGGAGTTAAATCGTGATTCTCCCGCAGGCTTTCTTACTCGCTGTTTATGTTCTAAGGTATTAGCGACGCTTTTAGGATTGAAACATTAATGAGAAAAAGGATTTTTTCACGATTTTCACTACGCAGCAAATTAGTCTTTGCAACCGTATTGGTAGAACTCATAATGTTAAGTGCGCTGGTGGCCAATAGTGTGCGCTTAACCGAAGAAAATCTCAATAATGTCACCAGTCTGCGCCTTGCAGAAATTGAACAACTACTGAACACCGTCATTTCCGTTCCGCTCATGCAGCAAGACTACGCCAGTTTGGAAGAAGTGCTGGCGCAAAGCCGTAAAGAAAATGGTATTCAATATCTCATTTTGCTTGATCATACGGGTGAGATCATTGCGTCTACCGGTTGGGATCTTTCCAAGCCCATTCCTTATGAAAATATTAATCAAGCCATATCCGAAACTCAAGGACAGCGCTACGATCGCCGCATTGACGTACATATTGGTGAACAGAATTATGGTCAACTCTTCTATGGTGTCTCTACGGTGTTTCTACATCGCGCACGCTCCACGCTTATGGAGGAGAGTTTGTTAATTGCGAGTATTGAAATTGTATTATCCATTGCCATACTCACCATTGTCGCCTTATGGCTGACTCGACATTTACAAACCTTGACGTTCGCTGCACAAAATTTGGTTAAAGAATCACGTGCCAAAGAAATTCCCGTACACAGTCATGATGAGGTTGGCCAGCTGACTGAAACCTTTAACCGCATGAGCCGCTCCATACAATCCCGACTCGATGAATTACGTCGCAGTAAGGAACGATTTCATGCCATTGCCGACTATACCTATAACTGGGAAAGTTGGTTTGACGTCAATAATAATCTCATTTGGGTCAATCCATCGGTGAAACGACTGACGGGCTATAGTATTGAAGAATGTTTTCAAATCGACCAATTTCCACTGCCACTGATTATTCAACGCGACCGCGATTTAGTAGAGCGGGAATATGCTTATGCTACCCGTGGAAGTGTGGGCAATGCCGAATTTCGTATTCAACGTAAAGATGGTCAGTTTCTTTGGGTAGAGGCAGGATGGCAACCTATTTATGACCGTAAAGGCAGTTACATCGGTGTACGTAGCAGTATCCGCGATATTAGTCGACAAAAAACTGCGGAAACCGAATTGCATAGCAAGATTATCGAATTAAACAATGCAAAAGAAATTCAATCGGAATTATTATCCGAGACAATTCGTGAGCAAGCACGCTTGCTTTCATTATTGTCAGCGATGAAACTCGGTATTGCTTTTGTCAACTTGAATGATGAAATTGAATTTATTAATCCGGCATTCTATGAGGTTTGGCGATTCGAACAAGGCAAGGAAATTATTGGAAAGAATTTTCATCAACTGCTTTCAACTTCGAGCTTGCTCACCGGCAACCACTATCCCTTATCAGAATATGCCGAAAAACCCGAGAAGAATATTTCAGAAACCAGCGAACTGTCGTTTAATGATGGGCGAATAATTACTTGTCAGGTTTTTTCGACTCAAGATTCCTATCACAAACTAATTGGTCACTTTTGGATATTTGAAGATGTAAGCAAAGCCCGGCAAACGGCTGAACAATTAATCTATCTAGCTGAACGCGATTCCTTAACCGGCTTAATGAACCGCCGACGTTTTCAAGAAGAACTTTCCCGCACGCTAGACCATGCACAGCGTCAATCCACTGAAGGTGCTCTATTATTTTTTGATTTGGATGAATTTAAATATGTGAATGACACCTTCGGCCATCGTTCAGGCGATGCCATGCTGGTTCGGGTCTCCAGTGAACTCAGCACATTTGTGCGCAAAGATGAGGTTATTGCACGTTTGGGTGGCGACGAATTCGCGATTCTTATGCCCAACGCCAGTCGGGATGATGCCACGCATTTAGCCAAACGCATTATCGACGCCATTGCGAAGATCCCATTTATTTTCGAACAACGCACCTTACGACTAACCACCAGTGTTGGCATCGCATTATACCCGGAACACGGTGCAGATCCAGACGCATTAATCGCACATGCGGATTCAGCCATGTATCAGGCAAAAGCCGCCGGTAAAAATGCTTGTCGTGTTTATAAACAAGATAAGAATGCCTCAGATGTCATGGTCAAACATTTCACTTGGAATGACCGGATTGCCGAATCATTGGAAAATAATCATTTTTGTTTGCACTACCAAGGCGTGTATAGTGCGCAAAATCAAACCTTGTCTCACGTAGAAGCATTGGTGCGAATGAAAAATCTAGTTAAACCCTATGATTTAATTCTGCCGGGAAAATTTATTCCTTACGCAGAGAAAAGCGGAAAAATAATGGAAATTGATCGTTGGGTGATTGTGGAGTCGATCAAATTACTCGCCGCCAAACCACAAATTCCTGCACTGGCACTGAACATATCGGGACGTTCATTTGATGATTCAACTTTGGCCCAATTTATTATCACCATATTACAGCAATACCAAGTCGTACCAAAACGTCTAATTGTTGAACTTACCGAAACCGCCGCCGTTTCCGATATTACCGATGCACAGCAATTCATTCAGACCTTGCTTGGTTATGGTTGCAGTGTTTGTTTGGATGATTTTGGTTCGGGTTTTTCTTCTTTCACTTATTTAAAACATCTGGATGCCAACGTGGTTAAAATTGATGGCCAGTTTATTCGGAATTTACCCAACGACCATGATAACCAAGTATTCGTTAAAGCGATTGTCGATGTTGCCAAAGGTCTAAATAAAATAACTGTGGCGGAATTTGTTGAGAACAAACAAACCTATGATATGTTAATCGACTTCGGTATTGATTATTTACAGGGCTACTATCTGGGCAAACCTGATGACAATGCTAACAAAGCAAAAATACTCCATGAAAAACCAATTCTATCTGTTTCTAACTAGCTTAATTTTGGCGCTTAGTCAGCATGGAATTGCCCTGGCCGCCAGCACTAGTTTTGGCTTACTGCCCTATTTGAGTCCACAAAAACTTATTCAGGTGTACACACCTTTAAAACAAGCCATGGAACAAGAACTTGATGTTGATATTCGTTTCCTAAGCGCACCTAATTTCGCGGAATATGTTCGACGGGCAGAGACACTTCGATATGACTTTTATTTAACGGCACCGCACTTCGCTAGTTTTGTTGCTAAACAATACAACTATAAACCTTTGGTTCAAGTTAAACAGTTAATCAGTGGCGTGATTATTGTCCCCGTTAATAGCACCTATCAAATCATATCAGATTTAAAAGGCGCAACGCTTTATACGCCTGATCCACTCGCAATTGTTTCTATCCTCGGCAGTGAATTATTGCTACAACATGAATTAATTAACAATCAAACTATTTTTTTAAAACAAAGTTTTTCGCACAATAATGCAATACTTGGAATCATCAATAACAAGGCCGATGGGGCGATTGTTGCAAAAGGTGTGTTTAACACCATGCCCAATAGTATTCGGAATCAATTGCGCGTGCTGGGTGAAACCAAACAAGTACCTAGTTTAACGGTTTTGGTAAGCCCAAACATTCCATTGGAGCAATGTCGCCAAGTTAAAGCCTTGTTGCTAAAGTTTCATCACTCCATGAAAGGCAAACGCTTTTTTTCTCGTACCGGCTTTAGAGAGTTTATTGAAGTTGATGCAAACGGTTTTGATCAACTTGATATTTATGCCAAACGGGTTGAATCCAGTTTTACTCAAAAGGCTGTTGTGCTCGAATAGTTTGTTTTGCTTTACTGTGTCTATGGGATATGAATAGCGCCCTTGTTTACTTTTGACTTTAAGAGATTTTCATATGACTCAGCAGTACCGTTTAATGATTCCTCAAGCTAAACCTAGCAATCAATTTTTAGATGTGCTTGCACCTTATGACCAGTCTTTAATCGCTCAAGTTGAAGTTGCTGACCAAGCCACCATAGAATTGGCACTGCAACAGGCCACTGACTGTTTTACCGATCAATCCCAGTGGTTGGCGCGCCATCAACGCATTGCTATACTTGAACGCTCGATTGAAATAATCAAACAACAACAAGCTGATCTCGCGCTTGCCTCGGCACGTGAAGGCGGTAAACCGCTGGTCGATTCGCTAGTTGAAATTGAACGTGCAATTGATGGTTTAAAAAATTGTATCGAATGCATACGCAGCCAGCATGGCAGTGAAATTCCCATGGGCATTACCGCCGTTTCCGATAAACATACGGCATTCACTAGCCTGGAACCCATTGGTGTTGTGGTCGCGCTTAGTGCTTTTAATCATCCTTTTAATTTAATTGTGCATCAAGCCGGTCCTGCTATTGCTGCAGGTTGTCCGGTCATTATCAAACCCGCGCAAGACACACCGATAATGTGCATCAAACTGGTTGAAATATTTTATCAGGCAGGTTTGCCACGAGAATGGTGTCAAGTGGTTGTAAGCAATGATAATCAATTAGCACAAACACTTGCCACCGATAGTCGTGTTGCATTTTTAAGTTTTATTGGTAGCGCCAATGTTGGTTGGATGTTGCGTAGTAAACTTGCGCCAGGGACGCGCTGCGCACTAGAACACGGCGGTGTCGCGCCGGTAATTGTCGAAGCCGATGCCGATTTAGATCAAGCGCTCAAACTCATTAGCAAAGCCGGTTTTTATCATGCCGGACAAGTCTGTGTCTCGGTGCAACGGATTTATTGCCATGAATCCATCGCCAAAGATTTTGCGGAAAAACTAGCAAGCATAGCTGAAAAATTAGTTGTTGGTGATCCGACGCAAGCCACCACAGAGGTGGGACCTTTAATTCGTCCGCGTGAAGTTCAGCGTGTTGATCAATGGGTCAGCGCTGCCATCGCTGAAGGCGCACAGGCTTTGTGTGGCGCCACAGCTATTGGCGAAACCGGTTATGCACCTACGGTATTATTTGAACCCAGTGATCAATCACAAGTGTCTACACAAGAAATTTTTGCACCCGTGGTTTGTGTTTATAGTTATTCAAATCGAGAAGATGCTATTCAACGCGCCAATGCGTTACCCTTTGCTTTTCAAGCAGCCGTCTTCACTAAAAACATAAACACCATGTTGCAATGTTATCGCCAGCTCAATGCCTCTGCCGTTATGGTAAATACCCACACCGCATTTCGTGTGGACTGGATGCCTTTTGCCGGCTTAAAACAATCGGGATTGGGTGTCGGCGGTATTCCGCATACCTATCGTGATATGCAAATCGAAAAAATGCTGTTAATTCACGGATAATATTTTAATGCAAGCGCTAATTGAGAATGACATCTGGTTCAAGCTATTAGCCTATCTAGCGATTGTATTTGTTTTTTTTGTTGGCCTAATCTTTCTTGTCTTAATTATTGTTTATATTCTTGATATCACTCAAACCAAACACGCCATACGCCACAACTATCCTGTGGTGGGTCGTTTGCGTTATTTTTTTGAGCACCTAGGCACTTTTTTTCGTCAATATTTTTTTTCCTTAGACCGCGAGGAGTTGCCGTTTAATCGTGCGGAACGTTCTTGGGTGTATCGGGCAGCGAAAAAAGTCGATAACACCACGGCTTTTGGTTCGACACGTGATCTGCGTCCCAGTGGAACCATTTTATTTGTCAACTGCCCTTTTCCGCAACTGGGTCAAAGCATCAGCCCGCCACAAGCCATTACGCTTGGTCAATATTGCAAAACGCCGTATACGGTTGATAAATTTTTTCATATTTCCGGCATGAGTTACGGCGCGCTTTCCAAACCCGCGGTTCTTGCTTTATCTCAAGGCGCAAAACAAGCCGGCATTTGGCTGAATACAGGTGAAGGTGGTGTAACGCCCTATCACTTGCAAGGCGGTGCTGATATTGTTTTTCAAATCGGTACGGCAAAATATGGCGTTGCTGATGCGCAAGGCCAGTTGAGTCTGGATAAACTACGCGACTTAGCGATAAATCCACAAATCAAAATGTTTGAGCTCAAATTGTCTCAAGGCGCCAAACCGGGCAAAGGCGGCATTTTGCCCGGCAAAAAAGTCACGGCAGAAATCGCACAATTTCGTGGCATTAAAATAGGCGTAGACTCGATTAGCCCCAACCGCTTTCCCGAAGTCGACTCCGTGGAGTCCTTGCTCGACTTTATTCAGCTCATCCGTGAAACCACAGGCAAACCGGTGGGCTTTAAAACTGTTATTGGCAGCTATTCATGGATTGAAAGTTTGTTTCGCGAAATAAAATTACGAGGCATGGAAAGCGCACCGGATTTTATTACCATCGATAGCGCCGACGGTGGTAGTGGCGCAGCACCCGCAAGTTTAATCGATTACATGGGTTTACCAATTAAAGAAAGTTTACCCATGTTGGTTCATTTACGAAAACGTTATGGCTTGGATAATCGCATTCGTTATATTGCATCCGGCAAGTTAATCACACCCGCCGATGTTGCCTGGGCCTTATGCGCAGGCGCAGAATTTGTTGTCAGTGCCCGTGGATTTATGTTTGCACTGGGATGCATACAAGCCATGCAATGTAATAAAGACACCTGCCCTACTGGCATCACCACCCATCGCAAACGCTTGCAAAAAGGCCTGAACCCGCAACAAAAATCCCATCGCATCGCTAATTATGCCTTGAACATGGTGCAAGAAGTTGGAACTATTGCACATTCCTGTGGCGTAGACACACCACGTGACCTACAAACCTATCACGCCCACATAGTTTGCCCCGATGGATTATCCCGCCCCCTAGATGAAATCTATAACAACATAATTAATAGAAACTCAAACCATGAGTTTTAATTAGTTTTATTAGCTTAAAACATAACTTTCAGCTTAGCGAAGCGCGTAAAGAATTCAGAATCCTTATTGGCAATGCTTTTAGTCTAAAGCACGCTTCTCTTTTGTAAGTGAAAGAATATTGACCTTTTCTCCAAAGCTAAAGCACGATGCAATAGGGATTTTTTGATGGGGTTTTCTATGTCCTAGATTCTTCTTATGTGCGTTTTTCAATATGTTTTCTCAACTGACTTATGGAAAGAGGCGGCTGTGTACGATGTATTATTGCGTGACAATTCGGGCACACAGGTATTAAATCTTTGACTGGATCGAGCTTATATTCTTTACGTATTTCAGATAGTGGCACTATATGATGGACATGAATATATTTTTCACCAATCTGGCCATAGAAGCTCTCGAAATCGAAGCCACAGACGGCGCACTTGTAACCATGATGTTTAATACATTTTGATCTTGCATCGGCGTTTCTTTCATAAGTATTTACCGACACCAATTTTGATGCGCCTTCATAATACTGCTGAGGTAGTTCTACTTCTTCTGGGAGCGTAGTGCCAACGATGTTGTCTGAGGCATACCAGGCATTTCCAACTCTTTTTAAATACTTTTCCGTAAGAACAGGTTCAAAACCTTCAATTTTAGCTGGGCCTATACCTTCTTCATCTTTATGGGCATCTGAATATTTCATTGGGAAGGTTTTTAATGAATAGCCTTCTTCCTCAACAAGTCGGATATGTTCACGAGACTGAGAATACGCAGGCTGTTTTCTTCCTTTACTACTAACCTCCCAATCTTCGCTTAAAATCAAAGCTGTATTCCCTTCGGTTGTTCTGTCCCATGCCCCGAATATCACGAACTTTTTCTTCTTATTAACGAACGACCAACTCCAAGTCCAATTCGAGCAGGTGGCTCCATGTGATTCAACAAACTGCTTTCGGTTCATTGCCTATCCATTCTTTTAAGCACATAACGACAAGCTAAGTGGCCGCCGCAGTTTGGCGGTCCGATTTTGAGCGCCTTGTTATGTTTTACCAAAACTTCCACCATGGTTTATGCTCTTTTAAC
>Ga0224506_10001720_pt1 | contig 15472 bp, 8 predicted proteins | sample SF_Jan12_sed_USG_2_FD_169108 | JGI IMG/M metagenome (GOLD analysis project Ga0224506, IMG submission 169108) | Sediment microbial communities from San Francisco Bay, California, United States - SF_Jan12_sed_USGS_8_1 | ecosystem: Environmental > Aquatic > Marine > Sediment | place: USA... | reverse complement strand
TTCAACTCCAGTACAAAATAATAAGTGCCGGATGTTACATCGCCATGCCTGCCCTGGCCATGCCAATTATCCAGATAACCTTGCTTTTCATAGACCTTCTGCCCCCAGCGGTTATAGATAGTCATCAGGTTTTGCGGATAGTTTTCAATGCCAATAACCCGGAAAAATTCATTGAAGCTGTCACCATTGGGGGTAATCACATTATACGTGTGCACAGGTGGCACAAATTCAACACAGGCCTCATTTGACCAGGAGAAAATTTCCGGTTGGCCAGCACGACGGGCCCGCACCACAAAGCAATGATCAAAACCGGTAGAATCGTTGAGGTATTGATAATCAAACAAGTTTCCTTCAGTAAGCTGCACCCTTTCTCCGCCGTCTGTACTCATCCATACCTCATAGTTTTCCACTCCTTCCGGCCAGTTGATGTAATTATTCCAATCCATCACAGCGCTGTCATCTTCTTCATTTTTACCGGCCTTCAGCAGGATACTATTATGTGGCAAAGCGCTGATCTGCACAGGGCAATCGGCATTGGTGATTATCCGGTAAGTATAAACCAGGCTGTCGGTGTATATGTCCTGATCAATAACATGGGGATAGGACCGGTTGAGCTCCATCACTTGTTTCCACGTTGGCGACCAGTTATCCATCCTTTCCAGAAAAACAGGTTTATCATAGTATTCGTCCTTTTGGGCCGTCCAAAGCAGTTCCAGCTGGCCGGATTGCCCGGGGATATTACTCACTTTCTCAATGATGTATTCCGGCGGCAGAACAGTAAGTTGCCGGATACTTTCAGCCCGGACAGGACAGACACCCAGGGTATCAAAGGCCACTGCGCTCAAATCATACAATCCCTGGCAATTGAAAACATGGGAATAGTATCCACCCGATGCAACGGTATCACGGTGTAAAGTCCCGTCTATGGCCCAGTTGGCAAACGGGAGCAAGGTGTCGGCTTCCAATGTAAACTCAAAACCCTGACCAATAAGCAAAGTATCACCGGCCAGCTTTATGTTAGCCTTGTCAGACGGGTTCCTTTGAATATATATCATCGTTGTATCAGAGGTTCCACTACAAACGGTATCTGTTTCCGTGAGTTGATAAAACCATAGTTGCCCCAAACCATAGCTGTCCCAATCAACAGTCACACCGGGGCCACCCTGACCAGCAGTCACCTTCCCTCCTGTCACTTCCCATTGATAGGAGGTGCCGGGAACATCGTGCGTAAAGTATGCTTTGCCCATAATTTCGGCCGAGCAAAGGGTGTCGGGCCCAAAAGGGGCCTCGGGTTCCAGTTGCACTTTTATTTGCACGAATTTCCTGAGGGTATCTCCTGCACAGCCCAGTTTGTTGATGGCCACCACGCTGATCTCTGCTCCGGGATTGGTGACGCCCCAACTTACCAGCACACTGTCACCAGTACTGGTGTTTAATGCACCTCCATTTGCTGACCAGGAATAGGAGTAGTCATAGTTGGTGAGGACATGATAGGGGACATCAGGTGTATTGGGACATACACTTCCCGGCCCAAAAACACTGACCTGGGGATCCACTACGCGGATTTGTTTTTTTGTGGTTTCCTCTCCGCCTTCCAGGCAGTTAGTGAGGTTGCGCCGGGCAGTCAGGGTAACAATGTAATCACCCGGATTGTCATAAACATGGGTCACGGGAAGGGTATCATAAGCCATCAACACACTGCCATCTCCAAATTCATATTCAAACGACGTGAACGTGGTATCCGCTTTGGGTATGAACAACACATCACTTTTATGGCAAACACTGTCCCAGGGGAGTTCCATTAGATTCGGGTTGGTAATTTTTAATGCCAGTGCCAGGTTGCCCAGGCTGGCCCCCGCAGAATAGCCAAAGGACTCGTTGTTGCCATAGGCATATACATAGGCTATAAAACCGTGCATGGACGTTAAGGTGTGGTTTCCATATCCGGTTGTAAGGTAGGCATAACTGTAGGCCGGATTATCCGGTACGGCATTAAACCGATCGGAAATACTGGCGCCATCAAAAGTAAGTCCATCCAGCCCATCGGTTTTCGTTATCACGGTTACATTATACCGTGATAGTGTAGCGATGGTGGGGGCATTGAATGTGATTTTACTGAGTAGTTGTTCGTTGGGACTAAGCATAATCAGAAAGGGGTCTCCTACCGTATTGTCACAACCCTGACTCCGGCTGAGGTGACCCACAGCCACAGGGCGGTCTGAGGTGATGATGCGTACACCGGCCAACAGTACTTTCACATATTCCCCGGAGTTTAACTGATATTGCGTCCCTCCCACATCCACCGTTGTCTGGTCTTCGGCTGCCAGGATTTTAACCATGTCGCCCCCCGTACGTGTTTCAAAATCGGCAAAGACAAAGTTACGCCCCCAGGTGCTCACGGGGTACATTTGGGAAAACAGGTGATCATGCCCGTCGGGGTGGTTGCACTGACCCACTTTGGTATATTCGTTGCCTGCAAACAAAGCCAGGGGCTGACAACCCCCTTTATTGATCCCTATGACTTTTGTGCCTGTCAGGTCGCCCCTTGATTTTACCTGATAGGTTTCGTTTTTTTGAAGTATGATCTCGAAAGGCACCCCTGCCGGTTTTCCGTTTTGGGTGGTCACAGAGGGAGTGATGAGCACCTGGGTGCTGTCGGCTATGGAAACAATGAGAAATTCAGAATAAGAGTTATCGCCGTTATTGCGGGTGCCTTCCTCCCAGTGGGCCATCACATAGTATTCATTGCCCAATGAGGCCGTAGGCAATATCACCGTCATATCGGCGCTGTACTGTCTTTTGTTCATGGCATAAACACTCACAATGTTGTCCGTTTCAATATGGATAGCTTTGTTTTGAATGGATTCAGATCCTGTGTTCATGGCCGTTTGTGATGGCAATTCAATTTTGTACGTAGTGTTGGGGGCAACAAAGAAATCAATGGGAGCGAATCCGGTCACACCGGGCATTTCCAATCGTCCCATTGTGGAATCCACAGCACTGATATATACTTCCAGGATAATGGGATTATTTTGGCTTTGCAGCCAATTTTGCATAAACCCAAAATGAAAGTCACGGCCTTCGGTGGAAATTCCCTGGGCATGCACGTTTGTTACTGCACAAAAGAAAAGCAGTATAAAGAAAACTTTATGGCCGGCGGATTTTTGCATAGATTATTTTCCGGTTACAATATAGGAAATACCGTAGCAAGGTGAAATGTTTGTAACGGGAGGTTTGATGGATAAGATTCAAGAAGCAAGAAACAAGAACCAAGAACCAAGCATGTCAGCAAGATCCGAATCAAGGATTTTGAAGAAAGAAAATAGAGCAAAGAATAAAGGACAGCTAAAAATTAAGCAAATGATAGGGTTTACAATTTCTATTCCGCGTGTTTACACCGCAAAGAATTCACCAGGTTCTTCAGGATTTTGTCCTTAATTATTTTTCCCATCCAGCTTGTCCAACAAATGTTGGTACTTTTCATCAAACCGCTGGTTTAACCATTCATCAATGACGTCTTTTCTAAAGCGCCATTCCTTGCCAAGCTTCACTGCCGGAATCGTGCCCTTTTGGGCCCATATATAGATCGTTTGGGGTTTAACTTTAAGATATTTGGCCACATCTTCCAGGGTCATGATATTATCCATATCCATATTCAAATTACCACTGTCTAATTTATTACAGTTGAATCAACCGGCGAGGATTCCTGCCCAAAGACACTCTCCGGTTTCTGCTCATCATTAGTTGGGGCTTGGTCTTTTTCCAATTCTTTATTAGGCCCGGAATTGTTAACACCCATTAACTGACCCAGTGAGGAGAAAACCGTGCTATAGAAATTGCCACTGGTTTCAGTACGGAAAAGTTGAAACTCCATGCCCTTATTGCCTATAAAAGGTCGCATATTCCAGGAAAGCTGCGTTCCGACAAAAGCGAAAATAATAATCCATATTTTGAATACCATAAGGCCGATCTTAGGGTATTTTCCATTGGCCTCATATGTGCCCGTAAGGGCATCCAGAACTACTTTCATGCCAAAAATACCTGAAAATGCAAATACAAAGACATGGAGGAGTTGCAAGAAATTGTAATTGTCTCCTGAGAGCTGGAAAAATAAAATTATGGGCGTAAAAGCGGTCATGATGACCGCGACCATAATAAAGCCCGAAATGAGAATATTAAGAAGTTGTACTACACCTATTTTGGAGCCCAGCACAAGCTGTACGATGTAGAAAGAGGGGAAACATATCATAAGAGTGAGAACGATCAGGGCGGATAATTTCACCCCTGTTGAAAGTGCCTGAGCAAAACCGTTGTAGCTTCCCATTATTACTCCATAGAAAAAGGTGAAGATGAAGATTAGGAGAAGTTGTGCAATGATGTTACTTTCTTTGTACTGGCCGCGATTAATCTTTTCCAGGAATAGTTCCCGTTTCTGAAGGACTTCGAGCGCTTCTGTAATGTTATTCTTATTCATTTCTATTCGCATTGTTTGATGCAATATAGTTTTCTTTATTATTATTTACTACTGTTTGTTATTATTTGTTGTGTTTTTTTTCAAGTAACTGATTTATGGGAAACGTAATTAGTATCCGAAATCAGGCTGGATGATCAGGCATGATGAGAAAAAAAGAAATTAAAGCGTTGTACACAACGTGTAAGCGAAAAGTCCAAGAACATACTTACACTAAAGTTTCAATAAAAAGGGATAAGTTTCTCTTTTGCACACAAGGTGCAAAGCACGGGCAAAAAGGTTCACGACATGCTTTATGCAAGTGTTTCCTTTAATTTTGAGGCGTAATGGTATGTGTAAAATATGCTACAAATCCGGCGGCGGGCTCATAGCAGACCAGCCCCCATCCACCACAAGTGCCTGGCTGGTGATTTGGGAGGCAGCGGGAGAGACTAAAAACAAGGCTGCATGGGCGATGTCTGTAGGGTTTGAGGCCCTGCCGGTAGGGGAAAGGCCATCCCATACCTTTTTATATTCCGCATCTTCCATGGTTCGCTCTGTCAGCGTGGCTCCGGGCGCTATGGCATTTACGGTAATCTTATGCGGGCCAAGTTCCACACCCAGACTTTTGGCCAGCATCTCAATCCCGGATTTGGTCATACCATAAGCGGCCAGGTTTGGATGCACCTGATGACCGGTCACTGAAGACATAAACAATATTCTTCCCCCGGACTCCTGCCTGATCATTTGTTTTGCTGCGGCCTGGGCCAGGAAAAAAGAACCTTGCAGATTGACGGCGATGAGCCGTTGGAAGCTTGAAAATTCATATTCTAAAAAACCACCAAAAGTAGAGAGTCCGGCATTGGCCACCGCAATATCCAGGTGACCAAAAGTTTCAACAGCTTTATTCACCAAATCATGAATAGTAGCCAGTTCACTTGAATCACCTGCTACTGCCAGGCATTGCCCACCTTCTTCCCTTATAGTTTTGGCTGCTTTTTCAACCACGTCACCATCAATATCATTAAGAATAATATGTGCGCCTTCAAGCGCCAGGCTGCGTGCAATTTCGAAACCGATGCCTATGCCTGCCCCGGTGATTATCGCTACCTTATTTTCGAAACGTAAATTCATTTTTTTAATCACTTTTACCTAAAACAAAAATAAACGCTAATTATAGCCATTTTTTTCTTTTAAAGAAAAACAGCATCCCCGAAACTATTGCAACAATGAGCATCCAAAATATTGGGTAGGCATATTTGTACTTTAGTTCCGGCAGGTACTCAAAGTTCGTCCCGTATATTCCGGCGAGAAATGTAACCGGGATAAATATGACTGTAAAAATAGTGAGTATACGTATGATGTCGTTCAAACGGGCCGTAATGTTAGTGTGGTAGATATTGAGTTCGTCATTTAATATGTCCCGGTAAACCTCTATAACTTCGGTAGCGTGAACAATACGTTCAAAAAGATCCTTTAGAAAGGAGTACGTTTTTTTACTTATCAACGGAGACTCCGATTTGGAAAAATTAAATACACAGTCTTTTAGCGGGCGGGTTACTTTTCTGAGGTAATTCATTTCCCGCTTATAGGTATAAATCCTTTCTAAAATATTTTTAGTTTGTTTTTCAAGTACTTCCTCTTCCAGGTCTTCGATATGATCACCAAAACGTTCCAGTATTTGCAGATAATTATCCACCACCGTATCGATAAGGGCAAAAGCGAGGTAATCAGACTTTCGTTGCCTGATTCGGCCCCATTTCTTTTTCAGGCGATCACGCACAGGTTCAAATACATCTCCAACTTCCTCCTGGAACGTGAGTAAATAATTTTTGGAAAATACCAGGCTGAACTGCTCCGAAATCAAGTTGTTATTGACTTCATCAATACGCAGCATTTTCAATGAAATAAAAGTGTAGTCTTCATTCTCCACATATGAAGGCCTTTGACCTGTATTGAGTATTCCTTCAAGTGTCAGGGAATTGAGCTGAAAGACCTCACCGATATGTTTAATCAGTGCTGTATCATGGAGTCCGTAAACATTGACCCAACTCACTTTCTCAGGGGTTAAAAATTGCTCAAGGATGGCTGGATTTTCAATTGATATCACCTCTAAAATGGCATCATTGTAATCAATCACCTCAATAGCCGCTTGCTCCATTTTTTGTTGGCCAACAAAAATGAGTGATCCCGGTGCCTTTCCCAGTTTAGACTCACTGCTTTTTAAAAATCGGGCCATCTTATTCTTTTATTTTGTCCTTAAATACGATGGTTCTGTAAGGGAAAGGAATCTCAATGCCACTCCGGTCAAACTGTTCTTTAATGGATTTATGGAGGTCGCACTTCATTTCAAAACCCTTTACCGGGTCCGCAGACCAAACTTGCGCCCTCAGGTTGACCGATGAATCACCGAAACCTATCAGTCTTACGATGACCGGGGCTATTCCTTTGTCTTTTGTTTCCTGATCCCTGTTATCCACATAGTGAGGGTGGGCCATGGCCTCTTCGCGGATGATCTTCATCGCCAGGTCAACATCAGCATCATAGCTGATACCAATAAAAATAAAGTTACATACCTTTTCCTCAATAATGTTTGAGTTCAGAATGACCTCTGAGCTGATGACCGAATTGGGAATGATCAGGCGTCTGTTTTCAAAATTATTAATTACCGTATGCCGTAGTGTAATGTCTTCGACAATACCCTGATATTCCGTTCCTATTTTAACAATATCACCTACACGAAATGGCTTAAATATCACGATGAAGATGCCACTTATTATATTGGAAAATGCAGATTGTGAAGCCAGACCCAATACTGCCGCAAAAATACCGGCCCCGGCAAACATCGTCATGCCGATGGTTCGCAATTCAGGAATGACATAAAAGATGGCAATGGTTATGGCAAACAAAATTATAAAACTCAATCCATTATTCAGGAACTTGTAGTGCGTAGGGGCTACGTTAAGTTCCTTGGATGATTTATTAATAAATCGCCGGAGGATGAGCCTTAAAATTCTTAGGAGTACAAACCCAACCAGGGCAATCCCAACGATAACAATACCATAATCCAAGTATTTGTATTCTGTAAACATGAAATTTATTCTTTTTAATAAAAGTACTTATAAATCTCCTTGGATTCGTTTTCTGAAGTAAAATATTTTATCGATGCCCTGTCCTCAAAGCATAGGCTCCATAAATCGTAATGACCACAAAACAAACCAACGGCACCAAATATGCCATATTAATACTCCCTGTCAAATCGGATACCTGCGCCTGTATGTTGGTAATCACAGCCCCACCGACGATCGCCATGATTAATCCGGAGCCTCCCAGTTTCCGGTCATCACCAACCCCATGCAGGCCAATGCCATAGATAGTAGGGAACATCAATGACATACAGCCTGAAATACCCACCAGGGCATATACCCCCACCGCTCCTTCGCCAAGTACAACAACAAGAGTAAGAAGCCCTGCCACCACAGACATGATGGTGAGTAATTTCGCCGGATTGATAAATTTCATCAGGGCGGTAAACACAAAGCGTGAAGAGCTGAAGAGGACAATCGCGGCCAGGTAATAATTGGAAGCCTCATCCTCGTTGGTCACTCCGGTGTTCTCCATCACATAACGAATGGTAAACGACCATACACCAATCTGTACACCGACGTAAAAAAACTGTGCAACGACAGCCAGTACATAATTTTTATTTTTCAACAGCCGTTTGGCGGAGTCCCACATATTGCCAATATGGTTTTCTTTCAAGGCAGGGAACCGACGCATGATCATCGCCACGGCCAGGGCAATGCCCACAACCCCTACAATCAGGTAAGCGGTAGAAACATTGGCAAGTTCTTTTTCCTGGATCATCTGCAACTGATCAGAGCCCATTGCTGCGCGGGCCGTTTGGTCGGCTTTGTCCAGTCCGGCCAGAATGATTTTCTGTCCCAGAAAAATACCGGCAATACTGCCAATCGGATTAAAGGCCTGGGCCAGGTTGATCCGCCGGGTGGCACTATCATCCGGTCCCATGGCCACAATGTATGGTGCTACCGCAGTTTCAAGAATAGCACATCCCCCGGCGAAGATATAAAAGGCCATGAGAAAATGGCTAAACTGCATAGTCTTGCTGGCCGGGTAACAAAGGGCCGCACCCAAAGCATAGATGATCAGTCCTACCAGTACACCGGTCTTATAATTCCAGCGACGGATAATGTAAGCCGCCGGCAGGGCCAGACAGAAATAAGCCCCGTAAAAGGCCACCTGGATATAAGACGTTTGAGTATCGGTCATGCTCATCACCTTTTTGAAGGTGGCGAGCAACACGTCTGTCATGTTGTTGGCGGCCCCCCACATGGCAAAACAGGCCGTGAGCAAAATGAACGGAATGACATATGACTTCTTGAGGAATTTTTCCTGCTCCATGGGTTTATGTTTAGGTTAGCGGCCCCTAATATCAGATATTTTCGGAATATTTGATAGTGGCAGGCTTGATTATGTACCCGGGAAGGAATAGAACCCCTCAATCATTCCGCAAAGTATCCACAGGATTAGTCCTGGCCGCCCCTACTACTTTCACGGCCAGGGTGAAAAAGGCTACCACAAGGACAATCATCACAGTCAATAGCATGGTCGTGAAGGTGGTCTCCTGGAAGTAAGTCCAGGCGTTCTCCATGAAGAACAATGTGATGTGGTAGGCCAATGGCAGGCCCACCAACAGAGAAATCGTCAGGATAATGACGAACTCCCGGTTGAGTTTTTTCACGATCTGCCATTCGGTAGCCCCAAAGACCTTGCGGATGCCTATTTCTTTTAACCGTTTGATGATATTAAGCGACACCAGTGAATAAAGCCCTGTTGTGGTAAGTACCAGGGCCATCATACCCAAAAAAAGGAACAGTTGTACGGCATTGGCATTGAGCATTTTAGCATTTTCCAGTTCATCAACCATCAGGCCGCCATTATAACCCAACTCCGGGTACCGGTTGATGAAAAGACTTTTACAAAAGCGGTCAACTTCCCGGGTTTTGTCCGGCCGTACTCTGACGACCATATAATTGATGTCTTCCGTTCGGCCTAAGCGGAACATGACGGGAACAATCGTTTCCCATACATGGTTGGTATGGAAATCTTTTACCACCCCCACTACATAAAATGGCACAGTATCTCTGACCAGTATCCTTTTGCCCAGCGGATTATCCCAACCAAATGTTTTTGCAAAGGTCTCGTTGATAATGACTGACTCTACCTCATCTGTGGTACTGCCCTTTACAAAGTCCCTGCCCTGGATTACCTTGATTCCCATAAACTCCAGATATTCATCAGAAACTTTCAGGGCCATGGTTTCAACCTCATCACTACCATCGCGGATCACCTCGGCGTAATTATACCACCACAGATGATGTGCGCCGGCAGTGACATCCATCACCTCCGGATTAGCCAGCAGGTCTTTTTTGACAGACTCATAATACTTGTCTCCCATTTCATAGACCAAAACCCCTTCAACATCAAAGCCAAGATCTCTTTGTGCCTGGTATCTGGCGTTTTCCAGAAAAGAAAAGCCCAGGACCAAAAGCATGACGCAGAGCATGAACTGGACAAACAACAGACCCCGGGTAAAAAAGTTGGTACCGGAAAACTTTGCGTTCCCTTTGAAGATAATGGACGGATTAAAACTACTGATGTAAAAAGCGGGGTAGCTGCCTGCTGCCAGCCCGGTAAAAAGCAGTAATAAAAACAGAAAAAACAGTAGATCGGTGTTGTGCATAAAATGGACATCGATGTCGAGAAACGACCACATACTGCTATAGACCGGTACCAGAAACGAGGCAAAAACCAGCCCTGCCAACAAGCCCAGCATAGTCACCATAATATTCTCTGTGATAAACCGGAAGACCAACTGACTTTTCGCACTGCCCAGTACTTTTCGAATGCCTATTTCTTTCAGTCTGTTGGCAGAAGCCGCAATGGAGGTGTTGGTAAAATTGAAACAGGCGACCAGCAATATAGCCAGAGAAAGAACAGCCGGGGTGTAGGTTTGCATTTTTGTGAGACCCCCTTTCATTTTGTGCCGTTTTACCTCCGTTTCCCTGACCCTGTCAGCCATGCCCCGGAAAGGATCCAGATAATATCGTGTTGTACTTTCTCCACTTATACTGTTTTCTATGGCCACATATTTCTGAATGGCCTGTTCTACAGTTGTTGCATCGTAGGGACTGCGCAGGTTTAAAAATATACCCACATTCAGGCGCCACTCGTTGCTGTGAAATGCCACATCCTGATTCAAATAATTTTCAAAATTCACAATAGCGTCCGTTTGAATACTGCTGTTGAGGGGCTTCTTTTTAAATACGCCGGTCACAATAAATTCAACGCTCCCGGCAGGCAGAATAAAGGAGATTTGCTTTCCTATGGGATCCTCGTCACCAAAGTATTTGTACGATAGTTCATCGCTGATTAATATATTACTGTTTTTATCAAAATCCAGTCCATTTCCATACACAAATTCGTAGGAAAAGACCTCAAAAAATGCAGGCCCCACAAATATGGCAGGGGTATTAAAAATATCGTCATTGGTTCTTACGTTGATATCCAGGGGCACATAAGGCACAACATGCTCTACCTGTGGCATATTTTGCCTGATGTGCTCAACCAATGGTAAGGGGGCCTGTCCGTGCCTTACAGTCTCACCCAGTGTGATCCACTCCCGGTTGATTCTGTAAATTTTCTCCTGATGTAAAAAGGTTCCGTCAAAGCTTTTGGCATAGTCGTAGTTGATATAGGCAATGATGCAACAGGCGCAGGCCAGTCCGAGACCCAGAATGTTGATGGTGAGAAAAGTCTTGTTCTTTTTAAAGTGACGAAGGGTAATATGGAGGTAGTTTTTTAGCATGAATGTGAACCTTAACAAATATAATAATTTAGGTGGAAAAGAGGTAGGGACGAATGATCATTCGTCCCTACTTTCGAATTAATTTTCTATATTTACCATACCAGCAAAACAGAAAAGACCTTGGAGCATTCTGAATTTTGCATAACGCATGCTACTCAACTGGTTTATTCCTGCGGGAGGCTTTCTCCGGAGCTGAAAGAGTACTGGACGCACTTGTTGCGTGTAGAATTTGCGGAAGACATTTCTGCTGAGCAAATACTCTTGTTGGAAAGCAAAGCCACTGGCATAAAAAAAGACCCGTTGGGCAAGCTAAGACAGGAAAGTCCTACGGATGAACAGTACGTTATCATTATTTCCCTGGTCCGAAATTTATGTGAAAAAGCCCGGACAACTGATGAAATGCCCTCATACAGAGGGCTAAAAGGGCTGGTCGATGAGTTGATGACCATATCCGGTAATGAAAAACTGGAAGGGAGACTGGATGATTATGTAAAAAAACTGGGCCAAAAACTCACTGCATATAACCAACGGACCATCATCAAAGTACCCGTGACCATTAAACCGCTCATTATCGATCATTTATTACGATGGGCTGTAATATGGTTTCTTTCGCTGAACAACGACTTGTTGTGGCTGACCAATTTTTTCTTTATACCGCTACTCGTCCTTGCTGGCAGTTATTTTGTGAGAAGGCGCCTGAACAAAAAAAACGACCGGTTGCTCAGCTTGTACGGCAACCTCAGCAACTTCCAGACTCGCACCACCATTTCCAGCCTGCAATACACAGGTATGGTCGTGATGATCATTATCAGTTTACTGGTATCAAATGTCCTTGAATATCCCCTGATCTTTCCTTTAAGTGGATACCTGGTCTATTACGGTCTGTATCAAAGCCTGGCTGCACCCGGCCATCTCACTGAACAAAGCATTATCACCCAAATCAACCAGCAGGCAAAGTATTACGAAGGCCTTTCTCCGGATGAAAACGATGAGGCCATCGTGTCACTGCAATCGCGTTTGCAGTCCGTTACCGGACGACTGGAGGCCTACGTGTTGGAGAGCGCCTTGTTTGGCGCCCTGGCATTTAGTGGATTTCTGCAAATCATGGCCGAAGGGCTGGTCTCCTTCGATGATCTCCAGGCCTTTTCTGACAACGCCTTCAAGTTGGTCAGCCATATTGTTTACCTTCAGGGAGATGAGGCCAGGGCCATTCTAAATACCCTTACCACAAAAAACGGACTTTTTAGTCTGGTGTCGGTGGAAACCCTGGTCTGTTCTATCCTCTTCCTGGCGGTCATAGCGGCCCGGCTCCGCTTTAGTGATGTGGCCGACAAAGTAAACCACGCTCTAAAGCTCGCTGCCAATTTCAACCAAAAAGAAGAGGTCCTCTACGCCAAAGGCACCATCAAAGAAAAGTCGCAGGAGCGGTATGAGATGATCAACCGGAAGATCAGAAAAGAACTCACCAGCGGGCAGAAGGAAATAGAAAATATGGGGCCGATCACCACCTATATGCGGTTTTTTAGAAATGCGGGGCTCCTTACCTTTCTCATCATACTGATCAGTAGCGGCCTGTTGATTTCCGGTTTTTTGTCTTTGTTGTTTGCCTTCCTGGGGCTCTCCACCATTGTTTATTTCAACAAGTCACAGCTTTTGACTATGATAAGCCATCTGGTAAGGCAGTTCAGGGTCTTGTTTGTTCAAAGGGGATATTATTTCCTTTTTTTAGGGGTGTTGGTTTTTATTTCCGGTTTGTACGTCAATACTTTTCAGTCTCCCATGGCCGACGTTTTGGTCAGTCTGGGCGTACTGCTTTTCGGCCTGTTTTTCTTCTCCATTATTGCGGTCTCGCCCTTTGTTGATGATACGTTTGAGGCCGCTATGGGTGTGAAGGTAAATTACAATGACAGAAAGTGGACGGTCATGCGGTTGTTTTGGGCCGGTGCCGTATTCCTGATTTTCATCGTATATCTGTTTCGGTTGATGGGCCAGCAATATTTAGCTGAAGTACCCTTATTTCTTTCCCTTCCTGTACTTGCTTCTATATTTATTTTTTTAGGTTATAACCTGTCTGTTAAAAAATGGATGGGAGTACTGATCGGTATAGGCATGTCAGTACTTTTAATTGGAGTGTTGTTTAAATATTTGCATTTGCCTGCTGCCTCTATACTGGGTGGTATCGGGGTCACAATCATCCAGGTTGTCCTTTTTTTTACTGTATTGAAATTCCCTGATAAAAAGGGCCGGGGGCTACTCTCCTGGTTATATATTATGATGATAAGTTATGGTTTCGGATTAACGATTAGTCACCAAGCCGGTGGTTCTAAATTATTAGCAATTAGCCTGCTCCTTCTGCCATTCGGGATTGTACTGACACATCGGTTAAGGCACCACTTCAGGATTTTTTTTCATCGGGTATTTCTCCTTAATATTATTCCGGTTACTATAATAAGCCTGCTATTGATCTCTACACCATACTATACCCTGGAAAAAGCCTACGAGCACCACACGCTGGATTTTGAAAAAACCGCAAAGATGGTCAGCATGTCGAGGGGCAATCGCTATGGAGACCTGCAAGCGGATCTGAATAATGCCGAAGTTTTTAATGACCTGAAGAAAAACGTCAATGATCATGTCGAATGGTTTGAGGACTATTTAAACAAATACGGAGATGTTGGATTTACCAGTATTCACCGAGGTGTAATACATCCTTATTATCGTATAGCGTATCTCATGCTGGAAAAAGGAAGTACGCAAGAACATCACGCATTGGGACTTAAACTTTGCCGCGTGGCCAATGAGGTGGGGGAGAAATACAACTATCCTACGTATGTTTTTTATGAACATCCGGCAGAAGAGGATTCCATCTCCTTCAACCCCATGATTGAAGCGGAGTTGCTTATGGCCCTGGGACGGAAAGAAGAAGCGATAAAGTTTATAGACGGACTGCTGGAGACCGCACCGAAAAGAGTACAGGCGACCATTCAAAAGAGGGCAGTGGAGATGAAATGAAAGAGAGAAATAGGTAATACAAAAGAAATTTTTAGTTCTGAATATTTTATAAAAGAGTGGTTAAAGACCGCCTATGCTATTAATAAATCTATTCATAGTTGAAGGGGTTAAAATAATGATTATTTACATATACATAAAAGGCTTCAGTTCGCATTTGCTATTATAAATGATACTTCCCCTCTCCCCATTGTTTATCTACAGAGGGATTAAGAAATACAAAATCACATAGAAGCTATTGCTCCATTCCCCTTTTCTCACCACTCAATCCCCCTCACCAGTCTTTCTACTCATATCTCACTACTAAATACTACAAGTTAATATTCCCCAATGCCCGATCCAGATGGGTATAACCGCCGTCCACATACCAGTGCTGTCCGGTAATATGTGAGGCCCGGGCAGAGATCAGGAACAGGGCCGCATCGGCTATTTCCTTTGAGGTGGTCATCCTTTTTTCCAGGGGTATCTGATTGGTGATTTTTTTAAGCGTTCCTTCCGGATCTTCCAGTGAGTTGATCCAGTTTTCATACAATGGTGTCCACACCTCGGCAGGCAGGATAGCATTCACGCGTATGCTGTCGTTGATCAGCTCTACGGCCCATTCCCGTGTCAGGGCAAGCTGTGCCCCTTTAGCAGCTATATAAGCAGAAGTGCCCCCTTGTCCGGTCACAGCCGTCTTGGAACTGATATTCACAATACTCCCTTTTGCTTTTTTCAGGTAGGGCAGAGCCAGTTGGGCCAGGGTATAATAATGGAGCAGATTGTTTTCCAGCGACTTCATGAATTTTTCAGGGGAGCCTTTCGTCAGACTGACACCGTCGTTTTTTCCGGCATTGTTGACCAGTGCATCGATACGTCCGTATTTTTCCACAGCAGTGTTGATCACCCTTTCACAATCAGCCACTTTGGCCAGTTCTGCCTCAATGAACAGACAATCTGCACCCTGTGCAGAAAGTTCTTTTTCCAGGGCCGGGCCGGCCGGGCCGGGGCGGTTTACGATCACGGGGATGCCCCCTTCCTCTGCCACGCCTTTTACAATGGACTCTCCAATGCCCTTAGCGCCGCCGGTCACGATGACCACATGTCCTTTTATTTCCAGGTTCATTTTTATTTTGTTAAACGAT
>Ga0224506_10001719_pt1 | contig 15485 bp, 10 predicted proteins | sample SF_Jan12_sed_USG_2_FD_169108 | JGI IMG/M metagenome (GOLD analysis project Ga0224506, IMG submission 169108) | Sediment microbial communities from San Francisco Bay, California, United States - SF_Jan12_sed_USGS_8_1 | ecosystem: Environmental > Aquatic > Marine > Sediment | place: USA... | reverse complement strand
CAGAAACTGGGGCGACCTACATTCCTTCCTTCGAAGACCACAAGGTCATAGCTGGTCAAGGAACCATCGGCTGCGAAATCTTGGAAGAAATGCCTGACACGAACGTGATCCTAGTTCCTGTTGGAGGTGGAAGTCTAATCTCTGGGATAGCCCTTTGGGCCAAGACCGTTAACCCCAATATAAGGGTTGTAGGAGTTCAGTCAACCGCCGCCTACACCATGCATGAATGCTTCAGGGCCAAGAAAATCGTCGAGGTTCCTGTTCCGCCGACCATAGCCGATGGACTCGCCGGAGGAATCTCCCAGATGACCCTAGACCTTGCCCTAAAATATGTTGATGAGATGGTTTTGGCAAAGGAGGAAGGATTGAAGAAGGCAATCCTATGGGTTCTCAAGAATGAACGTCAAGTTGTGGAAGGAGCTGGAATAGTGGGACCCGCGGCCATTCTGCAAGGAAAGATTAGGTTTAAGCCAAAAGAGAAGGTTGTCGTGGTGGTCTCGGGCGGCAACATCGACATGGAGCTTTTGAATCTGTCGGAATGAATACTTCCTGTCAAAAGTTGATGAGGAGAGCTTTGTCATTGAGCCAAAGAAGTTTGTTAGATGTTTCAGTCTTCCGATGTCCGCGATGCGGACGTTGTTACATGGGCGCTTCATGGTATTTTGTCGAATTAGAGTCAGACATTGAATGTGGGAGTTGCAATGAGGTTTTGCATGCATGCACTCGAGAGCAGTAATGGATTTAAAGCTAAAATTCGCAATATGATTGAAAAAGGTTAGGTATTGATAATTGAAACTTGGATACGCTGTTTTTGCGTTGATCATCATTGCAATAGGCCGAACAATCGTATTAGCTGGAGGGCAGGTTCAGGCACAATCAATTGATGCCGTAGACGCTATTGCAGGCGTTACTCCTACCATAGATGGAATTGTTGAATCTGGAGAATGGGGTGATGCTAGCGTTGTTTCATCTGTAGTCGCTGTATATGTGAAACAGGATGGTGAGAATCTCTACATTGCATTTGATATTCCAGACAACACGCCAAATGACCTTGATGGACTTTTGGTGTGTTTTGACGTTAACCATGACGCTGGTTCCAAGCCGCAGGGGGATGACACAAAGATTGTCGTAACGCGCTTTGGTGTTCAGGCGGAATACTTGGGTAACGGAACGAATTGGGATATAACAGCTAATTCTGGTTGGGATGCCTCAACGTCTTCCACGTCAACCAAATGGCAAGCCGAACTTAACGTCTCTTATGCAAAGTTGGGCTCTCCCTGGGGATCGTCCAAAACCTTTGGAGTTCAATTTACTGCTGGTGATTTTGGAATTCCAGGGATCTATTACAAGTGGCCCGGTGAATCCGACCATCTGCGTCCAGACACTTGGGGGAATCTGATATCTAGCGCAAATTGGATTCCAGAGTTTCCTATGGAAGTCGCCATATTACTTATGATAGTCACAACATTTATGGCAGTTGCGCGCGCGCGAAAAGGCAAATCGTAGATATAAGGATATTGGGGAACCACAATGATTTTGTCGTAGAATTCTCCGCTGATAGGCGAGCACGATCCGCAATTCTGTTAGGTTATGTAACCTCACTTATTGGAGGCGGCAGTTTGCTTCTAAGGGTATTGAAATCACTTGAGGGGCTAAGAAAACTGGAAAAGCAATTCTGGATGCACCTAGAACATTGTATTGAGCGGTTGACTAATGTGCGCTAATTAAGCGGGATGCTGACACATAGGCTTTCGGCTGGAGTTAGTATTCCAGACTCGAGTTTTTGTCAAGAATGAAGTTGGAATGCGGAGGACTGAGTCTCAATGCTCAGACGCGGGAAATTGGAGTATTATACTTGACAATCTATGTTCCTAATAGAAGGTTGGACTCATTTCAACGTCTGACTCTAAGCTTCGGGTTCAGTATTTCGTCAAGGGCGTATCCAAGTAAAATGAATGAAAGGGACACAAGGGCTATGCTTATGCCTGGAGGAACTATCCACCACACCTGTGTGTAGCCCTGATGAGCCTGTGCTTCATAAAGCATCCTTCCCCAAGAGACTACATTCGGATCGAAAAGGCCGAGCCAGCTGAGGGCTGCCTCGCTCAAGATCGCAGTCGGAACCGACAGTGCCAATGAAACATAAACTAATGACATGACGTTTGGAAGAATGTGCCTTGATATGATGTGAAACCTGCCTGCTCCAACCGCTTTTGCCGCTTCGACGAAGGGTCTCTCCTTGAGGCTCAGCGTTTGTGACCTCACCGTTCTGGCGAAGCCCATCCATCCCAGCAAACCGATTATGATTATCAGATTGTTTATTGAAGTGCCCAAAACTAGTATCAAGACCATTAGTAAAGGCAGCCCGGGTAGAACAAGCAGCATGTCAGCGAATCTCATCATGATCTCGTCAAAGAGTCTACCAACGTAGCCCGAGACTATTCCAACAGCCAATCCAATACCTACTGACAAGAATGCTGACAACAAACCTACGATAAGCGATATTCTTGCTCCATAGACGAATTGTGCGAACAGATCTCGTCCCAACCAATCCGTTCCAAGCGTGCCGTAAGCTTTCCCGAAAAGCTGTACATTGAGGTCATCAAGATAGACAGTTGCCCTTACGCCTTCGTCGCCAGCCGGAACTTTATAGTCTTTGAAGGATATACTTATATTATATACGTAGTTGCCGGGTTTTGAGAAGACTGTTCTCGCCGGGAGCCCTATTGGGATGTCCGTGGTGGCAAACTTATTCTTTAACTCATTACTATCCGAATCTATGGGAGGGCTGGGGGTTATCCCAAAGAGGGGGCTTGTATCATTCTCAATGGATATAGCGTAGAATCCGGACCCTAGAAGGGGGTAAGATGCAAACTGAGTTGAATTTCCAACTTGGTGAATTTTTACCGACACCGTGACTGGCACACGGTCAACTTCTCTAGTGAAAATGGTTAAGTTGCATTTGAATCTGAAAGGGTGATCGCGTTGCCATGAAAACTCTTTTGTTAAGTAAACCTGAACCAAGCCAGCTTGTTCCCAAGCGTCTTTCCGCACAAATCCTATGGCAGCGCTACCACTACCCATGAAAGCGTCGTGGCTCAGGGTGACGGTTGCTTTTTCAGATGAAGACGTCAGATTCCACTCAAGGATCGAATTGGGATTGGGGAAGCCTGGTTCCTGTACCAAATAAAAGTTTGTGCTTAGTTTCTCGCCTCCTGGAAGAGATCTATACCACATTGGCAAAGCACGTTTTCCCGATATATCCACACCCAGTACGGGGTCATTGGTTGTTAGAAGAGGAGCTGCAACTGCTAGTGTTCCGTAAATAATGAGAATTCCTATTCCGAAGAGTGCTCTCCTGCTATGCCGAAAGACTGCCCAGAAATCTCTAAATCTTTTAATCCGTGTTCCTTTTGTGGTCTTAGAGGTTGCTGTCAAAGGTTCTCACCCATACTTTATTCGTGGGTCTACCACTCCGTAAAGAACGTCTGCTATGAAGTTGGCGACGATGACGCATAGGGCTGTAAGGAAGAAGATGCAGTGCAGAACCGGATAGTCCTTGTAAGGTATTGCTGCCCAAGTCCATTGACCTAATCCTGGAATATTGAAGACCTGCTCCGTTATTATTGCTCCTGAGAGAATGAAACCGATTGCTATTGCTGCGTTTGTGATCACTGGTAAGGAAGCGTTTTTCAGTGCGTGTTTGAACAGTATTGCTCTTTCTTTCAACCCTTTTGCTCTGGCAGTTGTGATATAGTCTTCGGTGAGGGTTTCCATCATTGTGGCTCTTGTCAGAAGGAGAAAGCTGCCATACAAGAAGAGGGTGAGGACCAAAACAGGCAAGAACATGTGCCACATTCGATCGGCAATGTCTACAAAAATGTTCGGGGGTGGGTTAATTACTGAAAAAGACGTTGTGTGTCCAGTGGGGAACCAGCCTAGACCAAAAGAGAAAACAAGTAAGAAAACCATACCCATCCAAAATGACGGAAGGGAGTATGTTGTTAAGGAAGCCACCACCAGAATGCTGTCCCAGATGGTTCCCCTCTTATGAGCTGCTAGGACTCCGAGGAGGACGCCAATGATTATTGCCAATGTTGTGGACAAGCCTACCAAGAGAAGAGTGTTGGTCAGCCGAGCAGCCACCGAGTCTACGATAGGGGTCTGTGTGAGATAAGATCTTCCAAACTCGAATGTTAACATGTTTTTAATATATATTACAAGCCTGACATGCATTGGTTGATCAAAACCCCACAATTGAATCATTTCTTCCATTACTTCTATGCCTCCGAGTCTGGCCTGATTTGCAAACAACGCCATAGGATCCCCTGGCATCACTTCGAAAATAGCAAAATTGAGGATAAGTACGAAGAAGAGCAGTGCAAACGAATATAATGTTCTCTTCAGTAGATATGCCTTGAGTCCCATGGAGACTCCACCCTTTCAGCATGACATTCTGAGGAAAGAGATATTTTAAGGTTTAGTAATAGACTGGCAGTTTTTTTCTCCTAATATGTAGGTGGTAAGGCTTCATAGAAATGTTCTATAATTAAGTTATAGAGCCGTAAAGAGGAAAAAACTTAAATCTCTTGGAACGCCAAGACTATTGCTGAAAAGAGAAAGGAAAAAGGAGAGAAAAAACACAATGAAATCGAAAGCAATATTATTGACGATGCTGATTGCGACACTGACGATTATTCCCATTTTCCCAGTGAGTGCCCAAACGAGCGGACCATACATGGACTATCTACACATCATAAATTATGGAGATACGAACACGGAGTACGCCGCTTTAGACATCGGGGAAATCGACATTACTGACTGGCCGTCTCTTGCCTACTGGATCGACACATGGGTTGGCGAGGGTAGGATTCCAAGTGAGATTACCTTGTGTCCATACGCCGAGGTTGGCACTTTCGAATACGACATCAATAATCAAAGGTGGCCAACAGGATGCGACGGTGTAGCTGCAAGAGAAGGCTACACTGGAACATACACCAGAGGCGCATACACCTGGAACAACTATCATACACGCCAACGTCCAGAAACTTCCGTCGGCGAGCATCCACCAGCTTACAACCCTGGAACTCAAACTACGCCCATGGGTGACGGCGCAGACTACGCCCCAGAAACCGAATCGTGGAAGACCTACTTCGACGAAGACTGCATATGGTGCACAAGTGCTTGGGGCTTCAGGCTAGCCCTTGCTTACCTAACAGACAAAGACTACATCATCTCAACCATACTGGAAGGTCTTGGCGCAAAAATGAGTGCTTGGGCATGTGCGCCTGCTCAAGAAGGTTACCTTGACATCGCAAACCTAACATTATCCAGCTTTGTCTACCACGGCCCAGAAGGCGACGTAACCGTATCAAGCTTGATCTTTGGATATGGTATGAGCAGAGCCCAGATGGAGGCCAAGGCAGACGCGTTGTTGGATGCTGCAGGCTTCAAGGACTGGGATGTCGATGGAACGCGAAACGACCCTAGAAAGGTTGCAGGACCCGACAAAGATTACGGCACAGGCGACGATGTTAAAACGGCTGCATCAAACATGGCTGACATCACCTTATACGCGCGACTAGACGATCCGAACCGAAACCAAGCTGGCGTAACGTTAGGTAATGAGATGGAATCCCACAAAATTCCAGTCAATCTGCAAGTCGCTGAGAAAGCGATTTGTTTCAGCAAGGCAATGGTTGAATACGACTACGACATATATACTGGAGGCTACTCCTTCGGCGTAGATCCTTGGGAGATAGCGTACTCTCTTTGGAGCTCTGACCAGTACTGGTATCCACTCGGCTGGTCCGGAGGCTACCAAGGTTTCTGCCATGTAGAACACGACGCTTATGTTGACCTTTGCAAGAATTCAGATGATTATCCTACGATTCTAGATGCCTTCCGCAAAGCCACATTCCTGCAGAACAAATACGTCTGTTCAATCCCACTCTGGAGTTCGGCAAGCGCTATGGCTTACCTAACCGGGTGGGAAGGCGTAGTCAATCATGCAGGATACGGCCCAGTTTGGGGAACAGGCGGCGTCTACTACTGGAGCCTCTTCAACATGAGGAAAGCAGCAGAAAACACATTAAACCTTGGATTCAAGACAAGCCCTGAGGACCTGAGCGTTGTCAGTTCTGAGTGGGTTTGGGACTGGATTGTCCTAGACGCAATCTACGAAACCTTGATTGTGCGGAGCCCCTTCGACCTCTCAAAAGACACGGGCATGCTGGCTAGCAGCTGGTCAACCGGCTCGTGGGCTGGCGGCTTATACGTCGATTTCAATCTGAAATCAGGCGTCAAATGGCATGATGGAACCTTGCTAACGGCCGAAGACGTCAAGTGGGGCCTAGAGTTCATCAGAGACTGTGGACCAGGAGTTGCATGGAACTACGCGATGGTGACGGAGCTTGACCACGTTGACGTCACAACTCCAGGAGCTGGAGGAAGCGTCAGAGCCTACTTCAGCACTGCAAGCTACTGGGCGGTTCACTTGGCGGGCTATTTAGAGTTTCCAAGCAGGAAAATCTGGATGAACGCCAGCGCAAACTTTGGTTGGGGCTACGACCCAACGAAACCGCCAGGTGTTGGAGCGGGCTATCGATGGCCCAGCGACGCGCAGAGATTGGCAGTGAGAAACTACGCGCCATACGATATGGACATCTACGATCCAACCAGCGCAACACCCCACGCAGACGGCATCAAAGACTTGACGCAAGACGGTACAGGACCATGGAAATTCGCTGGCTATACGGGGCCAATAGACGCCGTTGAAACCATAGATATGACAGCTTTCCGCGAGCACCACATGACCCAAGACCAAGTAACGACCTTCCTCGAGAAAGCCTTCAACGGGGTAGGCAACGTAAACTACGATGGAAGCGCCCATGAAACCGATTACACCACTGCGGGAATAGGAATCGACCGCGTCATCGACGAGCCTGACATAATCCTGCTGACGAAAGCATACCTCACCATGAGTGGTGCCGATCCGGCAGGGATCGACTGGAACGACTGGAACGCAGATGCTGACTTCAACGGCGACAACACAGTGGACGACCTAGATATCGCAGTTGCCAGTTTCTTCTACGGCAAATCCGCGGGATAATGGAGGATGAAAAAAGTGAGAGGAAAAAGCTTAATCCCCGTGTTGATGGTTCTATCGCTACTCGTTCCATTAGCCATGGTAAACATAGGCTACGGTCAACCACCAATGGTCTATGTTACCCCTGACCCAGCGACAGCCGACCCAGATGCATACGTGGAAGTAAAAGTCAATGTCACAGACGCTCCAGAACTCCTTGGTTTCCAGTTCAAGCTAAGATGGAACAAAAAGGTACTTGGATTTCCACCTGGTCCACCTTACGCAGGTGACAACGAACTTTGCAACATCACTGAAGGAACCTTCCTCAGCAGCGCAGGATCGACTCTCTTCACGGTTGTACCAAACTTTCTTGAGGCCTCAGTCCATGTTGGCTGCCACCTAGAGTCGACGGTTGTAACTCCACCAAGCGGAGACGGAACTCTAGCAACCTTCAGGTTCCTAGTCGTAGAGTCAGGAGTCACCAACCTAACATTGTTCGGCGTTAAACTATTCGACTACGCTACTGGCGGCGAAGTTGCAGGCGTCACAACAGATGACGGGTACTTCTACACTACCAAACCATTCGTTGACTTCTTCTGGACTCCGGTTTCTCCTGAGACGGGCGAGGAGGCAACCTTCAACGCCTCAGCATGCTGGGATCCAGACGGGGGAAACATTACACAGTATTCTTGGAGCTTCGGCGACGGCTCACCAATCAACAACACAGCCAACCCGGTCATAGACCATACCTTCGCAACCTACAACGAAACTGGATTCCAAGTAACTTTAACCGTCACCGACGATGAGGCCGATACATGGTCTAAGACAAAGACCCTGCCAATGTGGCATGAATTAGTGTCGGTCAACGTTTGGCCCGCGGTCGCTTTAGCCTACGATTGGTGGTTTATGGATACAGTGGACCGCAAAATCATCCGTGGCGAATGGCTTTGGTTTTTGGGCACCGTTGTGAACACAGGAACCTATGAAGAAGTCTTTAACGCGTCCATGACTGCGAGACATGTTGCCACGAACACAACTGTCGCTCTACCTTGGCTTTGGTATGAAGACGAGAATGCGACACCGTGGAGTGAAACAAATGTACTGTATGGGCTTGGCACTGGCACTGCTGGCGGTTCCGGTTGGGACCTGATGTTCCACTGGTTCACGGACGACGCGCTCCCAGGCGTATGGGAAATAACATTGGTGGCTACCCCAGCCTCGGGAGAAGTTGACACGGCCAACAACGTCAAGGTAAATACCATTGAAATACTGCCCTTCGGTGAATTGAGTGAATCACTGAACGAACTCGTTAGCCGAACTCTCGGCCTCACTGGAACGATAGACATCCAAGACATCGTATTGGCTGCGATGGCTTTCGGAGCCACACCAGGAGACCCAGAGTGGAATCCACTCGCAGACTTCAACGGCGACGGCCTCATAGACATCTTCGACCTCGTCCAGATTGCAATCCATTTCGGTTGGGTATGGTAAGCCAAAAGGTTGAAAGCAACAACCTCCCTTCCTTTTTTTGTTGATATACGCACGCAAGATTGTATGCTTGTTTTGATCAGGAATCAATATCATGCCGGGCTTCGGTCATAACCCAATAGAATTATCTATCGTAAAATTGAAATACCTGCTTGCTTTTTATTTTGATATAATGGTGATGAAATGAGAGGGAAAGGAAAAACCCTGTTACTGATATACCTTGCCACCCTGTTTCTCTTCTTTGCACCTCTAGTGACTGTGCGAAGCGTAGCAACTCCAAATGTTTACGTAGACCCTCCAGCTGTAATAGACAACACTCGTACACCCGGCCAAAACTTCGCCGTAACCGTTAGGATCGCTGACATCACGGATATGTGGTCTTTCCGCGTTGATCTCGGGTGGGGTTCCCCTATTTTAGATGTTGTTGACAATCCTGGAACTCCAGGAACCGTCGAAGGCGTCACCCAAGGGTCTTTTCTACAGGCTGGTGGCGACACCACATTTGTTGCAAGCTTAGACCAAGCAGAGGGCACACTATCAGTCTCTTGCTCCCTTCGAAGTGGAGGCACATGGCAGAGCGGTAATGGAATCCTGTTCTCCGTAACGTTCACAGTTGAACAAATCGGCGCCACGGTGTTGGCTATCTACTATTCGCGGATACAAGTGAAAGGCCCACCGCCACAGTACCTGCCAATACCTACAGACCACACAAGCGAAAACGGCTTCTTCTCGAATGTGCTAAGTGCCAACTACGACATAGCCGTCACCAATGTCACACCGTTAAAAACAATTGTATGCCAAGGATACTCCGCAGAGATCAACGTAACCGGTCAAAACCAAGGCAATATTCTTCAAGGCTTCGTTGTCACAGTCAAATACGACTCAAACTCAGTCGGAACAAAAACTGGAGCCGCGTCGATAGGAGCTTCAACAAATCTAACATTCACTTGGGAAACCGTAGTCGTTGCCAAAGGAACCTATACTATAAGTGCCAACGCAAGTGCGCCTCCAACAGAAACAGACACTGGTGACAACAGCTACACCGACGGCTCGGTTAGGGTTACAATGGTCGGTGATGTCGCACCAGAATGGAACCTCGTCGACATCGTAGACATCGTCACGGTAGCAATAGTCTTCGGAAAAGAAAAAGGAGAGCTGGGATACAACCCAAACGCTGACATCGACAACAACAACCTCATTGACATCGTAGACATAGTCATAGTCGCAATCCACTTCGGAGAAACTGAACCTTAACAAAAACCTCCCCATTTTTTGTGCACCGCATTAACCCTGGTTCCTAGGTCTTCTATCTTTAGTTGGTGTAACAGAATTTCGGCTCGATAACATCGAAAATCGTAACATGTAAGAAGGCAGAAGAAATCTCCCCCTGATTTAGATTCCGGCAACCTTTAGACGTGTCAGCTCAACGTATGCAAATTTAAGGTGCGGGCTTCGCGCGAGTGAGAGGAAAAAGCCGCTCCCGCCATCAACGTTTCGTTTGATCACCGCCGCGCGCCGCGCACCGAGGATTTTCTACGAGTCAGTTGCTTATAATTTTTAGGCAAGAACTGCGCGCAACCGAAAAGGCATCTGATGTAGCCTTGAAACACATCATTTTGTGTCAACTGGAAAATTGATGCATCAAGATGGAAACTCTTAAATTCTCAAAGTCTCTAGGAATTCGCACGTATTGGAAAAGAAAGAAGGACTCAAAATGAAGCCAAAAAGTTTGATTTGGTCGTTTATCATAGTATTATTCACGGTTTTGCTCGTTCCCACCTCAGTTCTAATTCTAACGAAAGGAGAGCCAGCTTCGCCCGCAACCGTGATCTACGTGGATCCACCTATATCTCCAAAGGGGGTTACTGCAATTGATCAAGAGTTTACCGTGGCAATCAAAATCGCTCAAGTCGAGTTTCTGGGTACTTGGCGAATTGACTTGGTGTGGAACTCCAGTCTGTTGGAGATCCCTGACAATCCGGCGACACCTGGAATCGTTGAAGGTCTTAATGAGGGCACATTCCTAAACAAAGAAGGAGAATTCCAAACGACCTTTATACCAAAACTATTTGATGGCAGAGTTTCAGCTACCTGCTCTCTAAAAAAAGTGGCTGTAGCCCAGCTTCCCAGCGGCAGTGGAACATTGGCCACTGTGACCTTTAAAGTCAAGGCGGAAGGAGGATGCCCCCTACATTTCAATTTCACACGGTTGATGAGACCTACGTCCGAAGTCGACCCGACACAAATTATTATCCCCCACACCGCGGAAGATGGTTACTTCCAATATCCTCTCCCCATACTGTATGTAGAACCCTCCAGCATCATGGACGCAGGCCTTGGGCCAGGCAGCAATTTTACAATCAACATAAAAGTCGCTCAGATGACGGACCTATATGCTTGGAACATAACGCTTTACTGGAATCCCGCAATCTTGGAAGCAAAAAACGTGACAGAGGGGCCATTCCTTAAGAGTGCAGGAACAACAGTCTTCTCGCCTCCCACAATAAATCAACCGGGAGGCTATCTGAATGTTAATTGCACCCTCGTGGATCTTGTCCCAGGCGCAAACGGCACCGGGACTATAGCCAACATCACCTTCCAAGTGAAGGCCAAGGGACAAAGCCGCATCTCCCTAACTATGAGTAGGCCTCCACTGCTTGACCTTGACAAAAGCCTACTAGTTGACGGAAAAAAGGCTCCAATTTATCACGCAACTGAAAACAGCGTTTTCTCAAATCTGGTGCGTGACATCTCCGTCACAAAGATTGAGGTTTCATCCTCCACAGTGAAAGTCGGCGATTCCATAACGGTCAATGTCACAATCAAAAATGAGGGATTCAGAAATGAAACTTCCATCGACGTTGCGGTTACAACGCCGTCTCCTCCATCCACCAGTTATGTCATAATCGGAACAACGACCATACTTAGTCTAGAACCGGACCAAGAAACAACGTTGTCGTTCACATGGAACACAAAGAACATTGATAAAGGTGAATACAAAATAAGAGCCGAAGCCAGCACCGTCCCCGAAGAAATGGACACCGAAGACAACAAACTAGACATGGACGGCACCGTCAAGGTAACTGCAGATGCAGTTACAGAAATCCCGACAACGCTAATTATTGGAGCTGTAATTGCCATCGCTGTGATAGGCATAGCAATATTCCTCTATATCAGAAGAAGATCCTAAAGAACACAAAGAAGACCCCTCGCTATTCCAATGTCACAAGCGTTCTCCCTAGCGATTGCATAATCTAAAAATGCGCCCGCATAGTCCAAATGGGTGCCCTAACAACTTCTTCAACATCTTCAACCGATCAAATAACTCTGTTAAGGCTCTCCCCACTAGACAAGTGAAAACTTCAAATACCCCAACAACCCAAGAATAAACAAAAGTGGTGTCGAAATATTGAAAGCAAAATGCTTGTCTATTTTGTTGCTTTTCACAATCTTCGCCTCTAGTGTAGTCGGCATAGTGGTCTCAGGAACATTTATGGTTTTATCCGCAGAAACAACCATGGTTTACGTAGATCCTCCATACAATTCAGCACCGGTTAACCAAACCTTCACCATCAACGTTTCCATCGCAGAAGTTACGAACCTATATTCCTGGGGGATCAAGCTTTACATCAAAAAATCTGTGTTGGAGACAAATGGAAGCATGATAAAGGAGGGGCCATTCCTTAAACGAAATGGTGCACCAACTCAGTTCACTACGAATTTTGACAACATATATTGGTCTATAGGTTGCCTCATCACCACTCCTTCTCCGGGTGTCAATGGCAGCGGAACTCTAGTCACCATCAGCTTCAAAGTCCTAACGGAAGGCGAGAGCAACTTGGCTCTCATCGAGACAAACCTTCGGAACCCTGACATAATTTTGATCCCTCATACCGTTAACGAGGTTCAGGTAGATGGCCAAAAAACCAAAGGTGGCTACTTCAACTCTGAAAAAGTTGAAGTAATCAACGAGGTTCAAGTGGACGGCCAAAACTTCACCGTTATCACGACCACCAACTCCAGCGTTTCTCCTGTGCCCTTCAATATTGACATTGGACAGAAAAAAATCAGCTTCAATATTATCGGTCCCGATGGCATGACCGGCTACTGCAACGTCAGCATTCCAAAGCCCTTCATGAATTGTTCATCGTTGGGTGATTGGACGGTTACAGTGGGAGGCAGTCCTCCAGCATCGTCGGTCCTAACAGAAAACTCAACACACACATTCGTGTACTTTACGTATGCCACAAGCACCCACAAGGTTGAAATTTCTAGTACATACATCGCGCCAGAGTTTCCAACAACTGTTTTCCTGCTGATACTAGTCCTCGCCACAATAGCCGCAGCCCTACTGAGGAAAAAGTTTCGGTTGGCCAGGCACGACTTCTCCCAAAACTGAAGTTTCTATGGATCTCTTGCACAAAAGAAGACGGCTATCTCTAGCTATGCGAGCACGTGAGTAGCTGAGGCTTCCCTTATTCATTAGTGGGATCCACATCCTAACCCACTAGCTTTCATTTTGATCTTCCCAAAAGAAGAGCTTCTCGGTGTGTGGGCAAGGTTTTAAAATCGGTGGTTCTTTATCCACTTTTATGAAAGTGCTTTTCTTGGGTTGCGGAAACATAGGTTCAGTTGCAGTTGACGATTTCGCTAAAAGTATGAGTTCTGTTGAAGTTTTTGCTGCGGACAAAAACGTAGCGAGCGCTAAGGAGGTTGCCAAAAGAGTTGGCACAGACAATGTTTCGTGGATTCGCCTGGATGTTTCCAACTACAGTCAATTGGTTAAAGAATTAGAGAATTTCGATTTGGTAGTGGGGTTTTTGCCTGGAACTCTCGGCTATCTGTTGGTTGAGGCATGTGTTGACGTAGGAAGAGATTTGGTGGACGTTTCCTTTATGTCGGAGAACCCTCTGACTTTGAATAGTAAGGCTGTAGAAGCAAATGTGACAATAGTGCCGGATTGTGGGCTGGCGCCTGGCATCAGCAACATCCTTGTTGGACACGCTTTAGAAAGACTCGATAAAATCCAAACAGTACACATATTTGTCGGTGGTCTCCCGGAAACGCCCTTGCCGCCTTTGGAGTATGTTGTCACATGGTCCACTGAAAGTCTCATCGACGAGTATACACGAAAAGCGAGAATAGTGAAAGATCATAAGATAGTTGGCGTAGAAGCCCTAAGCGGCCTGGAAAAAGTTGAGTTTCCAAACGTTGGAAATCTCGAAGCTTTCTACACCGATGGGCTTAGGACGTTATTGCACACAGTGAAAGGTTCAGACAGCATGTGGGAGAAAACGCTTCGGTATCCTGGGCATGCGGAAAAAGTAGGTTTGCTCAAGGCTCTGGGATTCTTTGATGAGAACCATATTTATATTGAAGGTGTGAACCTGTCGCCGAAAAAGCTCACAGCTAGACTCTTGCAACAAAAGCTCTGCAAACCAGAAGTCAAGGACATTGTAGCATTGAAAGTTGAAATTTCAGGCGTCAAAGAAGGCAAGCAGATTCGTAATGTTTATCATCTGTTTGACCGATACAACGAAAAACGGGGAATAACCGCCATGGCAAGAACGACAGCTTATCCGGCATCAATCATTGCGCAGTTGATTCTCACAAAAACCATAAAAGAAAAGGGTGTGGTTCCTCCCGAAAAATTGGGTATGCATGAGGAGTTTGTCAAGGTTTTCTTAGACGAGTTGGATAAGCGTGGAGTAAAAATCACAAAAAATGAAGTCATAGGTTAGACTATGCGATGTCTCTCTAATGGCGATCGCATATTCTGGAGGAATCTTCGCGAAGCATTCCTCCTCACAAAAGTTGCATTAAAAGAAAAAGAAAGAAGAATTAGGCAAATGTTGCTGGAAAAAAGATTGCAGACAGATAAAGAAATGTAGAAACTATAGATGCCGCAACTTTGCACACCACGTAGAAAAGTTTAAGAAGTATCCTTCAATATTCACTTGTTCATTCACCCTACTCTGGGAAGCACTCAAACAAGTCTAAACTGGAAGGAAGGTTTACGAAAATTCGCGCTAAAGCAACAACAATAAGTGCTATTAAGTAGTATTTCAGGCCTATAAAGTCCTAGTTGGATGTGGAGCGGAAAAGTCTGTGAAATCCAAAGATAAGTTTGAGATCATCAACGAAATGGCAAAGCGTCGCGGCTTCTTCTGGCCTTCTTATGAGATATACGGAGGCGTAGGTGGCTTCATAACCTTCGGTCCCTTAGGCTCCATACTGAAAAGAAGAATTGAAGACAAGTTTCGAAATTTCTACATTCGACCCCTCGGCATCCTTGAAATCGAATCGTCGGTAATCATGCCGGGAAAGGTGTTTGAAGCCTCTGGCCATGTAGATCATTTTAAGGAACCTGTCGTTGAATGCCTCCAATGCAAACGAAAGTTTCGAGCCGATCACCTACTCCAAGAGTTTGCGAGGATGAGCGACACCGAAACCGAGAAACTCGCCCTGCAAGAGTTGATGAACGAAATCAAAAAACGAAACATCCACTGCCCAGAATGTGGCGGAGACTTCGGTAAGACTGAACAATTTATGACAATGTTCGCCACCACAATTGGCCCCTATTCCGAAGCCACCGGTTACGGTCGCCCCGAGGCAGCTCAAGGAATCTTCGTGGAATTCAAACGCATCTACGAAAGTGCCCGGGGAAAGCTTCCCTTCGGAGTTGTTCAAATCGGCCACGCCCTGAGAAACGAGATATCTCCTAGGCAAGGCCCGATAAGGCTGAGGGAATTCACGATCATCGACATCGAGTTCTTTTTAGATCCCGAAGACCTCCATTGCCCATTGCTGAAAGAGGTAGAAAACGACACGTTGAAGTTAATAATAGCGGAAAACAAGTTGAAGGGTGTAAAGGAACCCATAGAAGTCACGGTTAAGCAAGCCTTAAACA
>Ga0224506_10001718_pt1 | contig 15491 bp, 14 predicted proteins | sample SF_Jan12_sed_USG_2_FD_169108 | JGI IMG/M metagenome (GOLD analysis project Ga0224506, IMG submission 169108) | Sediment microbial communities from San Francisco Bay, California, United States - SF_Jan12_sed_USGS_8_1 | ecosystem: Environmental > Aquatic > Marine > Sediment | place: USA... | reverse complement strand
CCAATCATATTGGCCTTTTTTATGAATACTGCAATTCGTCAACAATGTCGTAGATGGGTGGTTCAAGAAGGTATTTTACAACCTGCTGAAGCTTATGTTCGTACAGGTGATGGTAGATATGGATTTAATGTACATTCTGATGAATTTTGGGTAGTAGATAAAAATACACCGGGTCTAAAAAATTGGCTAGATATTCGGAAATTGATTCCTGATGAGATTTATACTGAAATTTTTAATAATACATTAAAACGTGTACGGGGTACTGTACAAGCAGATATTCTCAAGGAAGATCAAGCACAAAATACATGTATTTTTTCTACGGATTTTGCTCTGAGAATGATGGGTGATGTACAAGAGTCATTTATCCAACATGATATAAAAAATTATTATTCTGTATCAATTTCAGGTTATCACATTGCAGAAGCAGGTGCAAATCCAATTACTCAACTTGCATTTACGTTAGCTAATGGATTTACTTATTTGGAATACTATTTATCTAGGGGAATGGAAGTTGATGATATTGCCCCTAACTTTTCATTTTTCTTCTCAAATGGATTAGATCCCGAATATTCTGTGATTGGAAGAGTTGCCAGACGAATTTGGGCTATAGCAATAAAAAATAAATATAGAGGAAATGATCGTAGTCAAAAATTGAAATACCACATTCAGACAAGTGGGAGAAGTCTTCATGCACAAGAAGTTGATTTTAATGATATAAGAACCACTTTACAAGCGTTACTTGCTATTTATGATAATTGTAATTCTCTTCATACAAATGCGTATGATGAGGCTGTAACTACACCTACTGAGGAATCAGTTAGAAGAGCAATGGCAATACAATTAATTATCAATCGTGAATTTGGAGGATCAAAAAATCAAAATCCCAATCAAGGATCATTTATTATTGCAGAGTTAACTGAATTGGTTGAAGAAGCAGTATTAAGTGAGTTTAAGAAAATTACAGAAAGAGGTGGTGTTCTTGGTGCTATGGAGACTCAATATCAGAGAGGAAAAATACAGGAAGAATCTATGTTTTATGAGATGTTAAAAAGTACCGGTGATTTACCAATCATGGGTGTTAACACCTTTATCAATCCAAATAGAGATAGTAATGCTCTTGAGGTACGCGAGTTAATTCGATCTACAGAAGAAGAAAAGCAATTACAAATATCTCGTCTGCGTGAATTTCAAAAAATGTATGGTGGTAAAACCACAGAGGCACTCCAAAAACTACAAGAAGTTGCAATATCTCGAGGAAATCTATTTGATGAATTATTATATACTGTTCAATTTGCATCCTTGGGGCAGATCAGTGCAGCATTATATCAAGTTGGTGGTGAATACAGGAGAAATATCTGATGATTATATTCTGAGATGGTAATTCATGGAATCTTCTGCTATACTATCCCTACAAAGTGAATACTTTAATCATAATATTCGTGCTCTATCGCGTGCGATTACACTGGCAGAAGTAGAATCTGATCATATTCGTTCACTACTTGAAACAATATCAAAGAATAGAAATAATACACATATTATCGGTGTCACTGGATCACCTGGATCTGGTAAAAGTACATTAGTTGATAAATTAATAGAATCATATCGAGCAATGAACTACCGGGTGGCAGTCATTGCTATAGATCCATCTAGTCCTTTTTCTGGTGGTGCACTTTTGGGTGATCGGATACGTATGCTTCGTTTTTCAACCGATCCTGAAGTATATATTCGTTCATTAGCCAGTCGAGGGAGTTTAGGTGGTTTATCTCCTGCTGTCTTCGATGTGCTTACATTGATTGATGGTTTTGGTTTTGATAAAATTATAATAGAAACTGTTGGTATTGGTCAAAGTGAGGTTGATATAATGAATACATGTCATTCAACTGTATTGGTACTTGTATCTACATTGGGTGATGATATACAGATAAATAAAGCAGGTATCATGGAGATTGCTGATTTATTCGTAATAAACAAAACCGATATAACCAATCCTGAGCATTTACAATTGTATGTTGAGGAAATGTTGAGTTTAAAACATGAGAAAAAAGCTATTGTGAAGACAAATTCTCTCATTGGAGAGGGAATTGATGATTTAATTCTACAGTTGAATCAACATTGGGAGGAGATAAATTCACCAATGATACTTGATCAATTCAAAAGAAAACAGATAATTTTTGAGTTAACTAGACGGATCAATCAAAAAATTACTACATTGCTTAGTAAAAATGGATTACCCAATCCCTTGAATGAGATGGTTGTCAAGATTTTAACTGGTGGGCTAACTATGAGAGACGCGACTGATACATTGATTCAGGCATTGAACCAAGTTGAGTGATATAATGGGTGTAGAACAACATATAAGAGAAAATTGGCATAGTCTGCAAAATGAGATAGATGAATTTTGTAGTTTAAATGGTGTTACTAAACCAAAAATTATTGCAGTATCAAAAACAAGAAGTGTTGATGAAATTCAAGCGGCATTGGATTGCGGAATAAAGGAATTTGGTGAAAATTATGTTAATGAACTAGTTGTAAAATCTAAATCTCTATCTCATGTTAATTGGCATTTTATTGGTCATTTACAGAGAAGAAATACTGCTAATTTAGTTCCAATTGTTGATTATATTCATTCTGTGGATAGTTTAAAACTTGTTAATAGATTGGGAAAACTTGAATACACTGGAAAAGTAATGATTCAGGTAAATTTAAGTCTAGAAAAAACTAAGTCCGGCATTCTTCCAGATAAAAGTATTATTAATATGTTATTGGAAGGTTTACATGAAAATAAATTAAAGGTGATTGGTTTGATGGCTATTGGTCATCCAAATTGGAAACAAGTAGAAAGAATACAACATTTTTCAAAAGTAGCAGAATTGAATCGATTTTTCAATTTTACTGAATTGTCTCTTGGTATGTCTGCAGACTGGAAAGAAGCAATTTTAGCCGGTAGTACCATGATTCGAATCGGGACTAGAATTTTTGGTCAACGATCTTAGATTAATTCTATGAAAAAATCCATTCGATATATGAAATCAACGAATTTATTGTCTATTAATGTTTCACAACATTGTATTACAGAAAAGATTTAAGATAAGGAGTTATAGACTAGATTAAGTAGTAATAGATGAGCTCTGATCAACCGGTATTATTTATTGATTTGCATGGTGTGCTAGTTAACACACCCATAATCTTTGAAGAGTACCGAAGAATTACAATAGAGCATCTAATGACTCATTTTGGATTAAATGAAATATCTGCTAAACGACGTTATGACACTGCAATGGAGATCTGGGAGAAATACGCATTTGATTATCTACGTGATCCTACTAAAGAAAAAGTAGGAAGTAAATTTTTGGAATTTCTAGAGTTCTGTGACAAAATTTTTCCTCAAACTTTATATCAGGATCTAAAAATCTCTGCTGATTGTACTGAATTGCGAACAAGACCATTTGAATTTTCTGTAGCTCAAAAAGTAAAAGCTCTATATCCAGAGGTAAAGGATACATTAAATCGATTAATTGCACATGGTTATGATATGCACGTTGCGAGTTCAAGTCATAGTAGTCATATAAAGGGAATACTCAAGGGAAATGATATTGAGGAATATTTTGGAAATGTTTTTGGTTTCGATACAGTGGCTGCAACTAAACATACCCTGAAATTTTACAAAAAAATGCTAAGCAAGGTAAATGCTGATCCAAAGACAAGTATTATGATTGGAAACAGCATGCATGAGGTAATTAAGCCAAAAAAAATAGGGATGTTGACGATTCATATTAATCGAGAAAGAAAAGTGCCCCTGAATATAAGAAAAATGGCGAATTATTCATTAATGGATATTGCATCTCTTCCAATCCATTTAGACACCATACAAATTGTACAATAAAATGACTGAAAATAAAGAAGAGGTTGAGAAAGCCTTAGAGTTGATACAAGCAAAACGTATTAAAAAAATTCATGAATCTGAATTGAAAAATGGTTATATTGTTACTGGAAAGAATGATGATTACTTGGTAATTACACCAAATTATTGTACTTGTCAGCAATTTCAAATTAATTGTCTAAAAGAAAGTGGAAAAATTTGTAAGCATATACTTGCCGTAAATATGAGTACAGAGATATCTGAATATACCAAACAATCGTGGTTAGAAATTTTAAATCGTGAATATTAGATTGATAAATTATTCATCCGGAATTTTTATCCTTTTATAACTTGCTTCTGATTTGTATAGACTCTTGGTTGCATCAATTCCAACTTTGATTGATACTTTTCTATCTACATCCATTGCTGGATCTAAACTAGAACCTCTGGCTGATGGTATAACAATGATGTCATCATGACCAGTCCGAGTAATTGTTGCCCATTCAACTTCTACTGGATCATACACATTAATATCCAAATCAACAACTGTGACCCATTTTAAAGAACCATGACCTGCAAAAGCGGCCATAATTACATTTTTTCCATCTCCTTCCGACTGTTTTTTGAAGGAAACAACCGCATGGAGCCATCCTGCACCACCGGTAGTTAGATATACATTACCAATTTCTGGAACTACATTTAACACTGATTCTCTAATTGTTACTTCTCTTCCTAATCCCATTAAGGTGTAATGCTCTGTTTGTGATGGAAGAATGGTTGTTAGATGTGCACTGTTTCGATAATAAACTCGATCAATACGGAGGACAGGTTCATCTCTAATATGATCCAAAGTACCGGTGACATCGACAAAAGGCCCCTCTCGCTCTCTTCGGTTTTTTAATATCACTCCCTCATACACCACTTCTGCATGAGTTGGTACTAATATACCTGAATTGGGAAGTTTAACTCGAGTTAACTTCTCTGCCATCATTTTGTTCGCTACATGCATTTCATCTATACTAATGTTAGTTGGAGTTGACGCGGCAAGTATGACTGCAGGATGTAGTCCAAAAGCAACTGCAATAGGTAGGTCTTTATCCATTGATTCAGCAACCTTGATGTTGTGATACAAATGACGTGGGACAATTCTTGCGGTTGTCTCATTCTGAGATATAATTAATTGTCGATGAATGCTACTATTATGTACTCCGGTATCGAGTCCTTTGGTAATAATTAATCCTGAGCTGTAGTAAAATCCAGCATCTTCCTCAAAAAATTTGGGAACTGGATGTTTTAATAGATTTGGATTTTCATCCATATTTTCCAAAAATGGAGCTGTATCAACAACAATTGGCTCAATAGGAGAGTTCAACCCCTCTAACAAATGAGTATGAATATCCTTTATTTTGATTCCCATGGAGATTGCCAGCATTTCTCTTGAAGCACATACATTTCCCAGTAATGGAAAAACTGAATCCTTTACTTTTTTAAATTCAACAATTTTCTTTGCATCCCATATTTGTAGATGTCTACCTATTTGATATACCTTATCTACTTCCTGCTCGATAACTTCTACATTCTCATCTGATCTAATTTTATCCAAGTATTGTCGATAGACTTCAGACATAATTGATCTTACTCTCCTTATCCTAAGACATTTACGATCGATACTATGATAAATCAAGATCAAATTACAAAATCTCAGTAGTTGACCAAGATAAGAACGTTGAATCAAATCTTGATTTGTCTAGTGTTGCACTGAATCTCAATCGAATTTCTGTTTAAAAACGATGAAGTTAAAAATTGTAACAGGTAATAGGATATTGATCAAACACAGTGTTTGGAATTGTGTATTGATACATCTAAAGCGGGGATCGCCCAGCCTGGTCAACGGCGCTAGGTTGAGGGCCTAGTTCTTTAGAGATTCGTGGGTTCAAATCCCACTCCCCGCATATTTTTCACTACTTATGATACCCTAATCGTAATTTTTGAATAAATTCTTTTCTATAAAAATTTATCATTAAATGTGTAAAATCATTTTAAATGATCTCATAAATAAGATTTAATAAATTCACACTATTGAACAATTACGATAATTACACCCACAAAAAAGATTATGGATTGATTGAAATCTTATTTTCATAAGAATCTGTTACTAATCCAATATTATAAATCTAATATATAGTAGGCAATTTAACTCTAATGGCTTTAATTCATTATTTTTATAAATCTGGGTGGCATATTATTTTTATAAATCTGGGTGGCATATGTTAATTAAACTTAAAAAAATACACAAAAAACAATAAAATATACTAAATTATTACTTATTGATATAATTCAAAATTGAACTATTCAGTAAAATAATTCCAAATCAATTAAATTTAAAAGATAATTCAAATGAATATTTCAATGGTTAAACTAAGAAATAAGTTTATGGTAATGTTGATTATAGGATTTCTATTCTATTCATCACTGGGAACACAATCGGTTTTTGCACAAACAACAACTACAAAAACGATTGATACTAATTTTTCGAATGGTACTTCAACTTCATTTGTCATTAATGAGACAATTGCACCTGAATTTCCATCAGTGGGGGATTACGTAACTAATAATATTACTAATTTTGATGTACCTAATGCAAGTACATATGTAGGTACAGATATTGTAGATGGTACTGGTCTATCTTTTTATGATATTACATTGACACTTGAGCAGATTCATGTCATCAACGATCATGATGGTATAACAAGTGGTGCTGGTGATATTTACATTTATATGATTTTAAATGATGTTGGTGGACAATTTGATAATAGTGGTTCTACTTTTTCTATGAACGATGGTGAAACACAAGTAGTTAGTTTCTCAATACAAAATACATATACAACTGCTTTACGATTATATATTGAAGTAATTGATGATGATCTCGGGGTTGCTGATTCTCTAGGTTATTATTCTTTAGAAGTTACTCCTATGAATGTAACTTCTACTACTGTTTCTACTGATATAGGTGACGCTGAAGTTACTTTTTCTGTTGATTCACTACTCGTTCAAACGGATATCACAGCAGAAGAACTACTTGATGGTTATAAACCTTATTTACATATTGATGATGAAACTTCCAACACTGAAATGCCAGATTATGTAGCAGGTCGAGTTGTCAAAGGTTTTGATGGTAGTATGGCTGCATATGTTTTACAATACTTTTATTACTGGGATTCTGAATTTGCCCCAGATGGTATCGGTGGGTTTGAAACCCATAGGAATGATTTTGAAGCAATCTATATATATTTGAGTGCTTCAAACATATATCAACCTTACAGATTAGTATTTAATAATTTCTTTTATCTTGATGTTGCAACTGCAGAATTTCCAAGTGAGGATATTTTAATTTTATCAGAAGGAGCCTCTCCTAATACATTAACATTTAACAATGAAATTAGCTCAGATCTTCAATCATTACTCGGTGTAACTACAGAACAGACTGCAGATATCCGACCTTTATCAGATGCCAATGATTGGACGTACGCTTGGCCATTATCTACTGATAGTCGAAGAATTTCACCATATGGATTTATTGGATATGATTTTACTGTAGAAACCAGTTTTCATACATTTGATCTTGGACCTGGTGGTACGGAGTATGGATATGCCTACACTATTAATTCACTTGATGATGCATTACTTCGTGATTGGTATTCCATTCAGGAAGACACTTTTATCAATGGAACTAAAATTTGGTCTGCAATCGGAATAGACGTACCAATAATTGCACCATTTACATTTGATGTAAAACAAGTATTTAATGCACCATATATCATTTCTGGTTATAGTAATGTAGTAGAAGCAGCTGGTGAGATGACAAAAGCAAGAAATTCTCGATTTAGTTTTTATCAAGAGATAACTGTTGGAATGGATTATAGTTTTCCAGGGCAGTTAAGTATTACTCATCCTACTCAAATGCGACCCGGTGAAACCTCAACAATTGAAATAGAATTTATACCTTCAAATAATCTGGAATTAACTATTTGGTATGAATATCAAATGAACACCTCACTTACTTTTTGGTATGCCCAAACTGATTACGATTATTCAAATGATGGTTCTATTACATTTGATATTGATTTAGCCCAGATAGAGGCATTCTTAGATTTCATAAATTTTGAAGGTTACAGTAGTGGAGAGAGAACCTTGATTGATAATTATCTTTCAGTAGAAGGATTTACATTAAATCCTACTTTACTTGGTGATATTTTTGTTGGTGAAATTCAATTGAACCTTTGGACAATATTGAATCAGTTGTTATCTGCACTATTTCCACCAATTGCACCTATACTAACAATTATTGGTTTTTTTATAGATACCATGGCATTAAGTATTATGCCAACTATGAGTGCTCGAGTTCATTCTAACATAAATTCTGCTGATACTGGTGTTACACTAAATCAGACTGATTTAATATTTACAGAGGGCAGTATGAAACAAACAGTGAGTATAACAATTGATGAAGGCGTAAGTGCGGATACTGTTAATTCAGTGATAGGTGATTTGGTTTACAGCTTCGATGCATATGTGGATTGGTATTTCAAATTGAGCTTTAAATCTCCAGTTTCATTGATTATACCTGATATTGAATATCATCTTGGTACTTATCCATATTATACTGCAGAATTATCTCGAAGTTCGGGAACTTCATTTGATATCGGAATACTACTAACACAAGACTCATCTTCTGAAGGTGCATCATTTTTGGGCCTGAATGTAATGTATTTTGGGATTAGTATGTGTTTCATGACTGTAATTTACTTAAGAAGAAGAAATCAACTATAAAAATTGTAAAAATATTATATCAGTAAATACCAAATGAATAATCCATCAGATAACTGGTGGATTATCCAAACAAGGTGTTAATGAAGAACTTTTATTTGATAGTTAAATAGAAAAGTGTTTTAATATACTCTTTTTACTAGTCCACTCATTCCCATTCTTTTAAGTTTAATCTCATTTGAAAGATTTGTTTCAAAAAATAGATTTTTATTTTGAAATCTGTTATCTTTGGGAAAATGTGGTTTTTTGGTGGGTTTGTGTTTGTTCATAATAATATATACGAATGAGTTATATAAATACTAAGTCAAACTCGATTTAATTAGTTTGAATGATTGGATATATTCATTGTACTGAAAGATTTGACGATATCAAGATAACTTGCAATATTCACCCTTGGGTGTATGATAAAGATAAATTATATTTATTAAGTAAATTAGACTATTATTAGTTAAGATTTAATTTAATTTTAATTCTTAATGCTTGCTTTGACCTGTGAATTTTAATTTTTCCAATCTAGTAACAGGCATTCTTGAAAAACTTCCTTCGTCTATCATTGAATGATGCTTTTTACCTATGTATTGTATTGTTTTGAAAAATTCAAGTAATGAATCAGTATATCTCATATTTTTTACAGCATGAGAAATTTCACCATTTTCAATCAGATATAATCCATCTCTGGTCAATCCTGTAATAATCCCCTTGGGCATGTTGACTGGATTCGAATACCAGAAGGTCTGTACAAGTAATCCATGCTGTGTGTCTTGTATCATTTCTTCTTCCGAAGAATCACCTCCTGTTAGCTGTAAATTAAGAAGTGTTCCCCATGCATAGTCTGAATATGGAATATTCGAGTGACCCGAAGTCAGGTTTTTATCATCTAGAAATTGAGATGCAGAAAGTGTATCATACAATACCTGTTTGGGAATTCCATTTTCGATAATCTTTCTATTTTTTCTGGCAACACCTTCGCCGTCAAGAGGACTAGCAAATATTGAATTGTTATCTAAAGGTAAATCTGAAACAGTGAAATTTTCTGAGAGTAGTTGCTCTCCTAACCTGTCTGAATAAGCACTGTTACCCTGATGGAAATTATCTGCACTTAATCCATAAATTGAATACCCTATCAATTCATTGATTGCCTGTGGGCGAAGGATCACAGTATAATCTCCCGGTTCAACTGATTTTGCATGTAAGGTATCTATCGATATTTTAACAGCTGAATCAGTTAATTTTTCCACTTCTAAATCTTTCCCTTCTCGGGTAGCTTGGATTTCTCTACCAAAACCGCGATTAGAACCTTCTTCTTTTATACTCATTACTTTAAAATCGTTGTAATTAAATCGATGACTTCCTTCAAGACCATTAGAATTTATCACTGCATAGGCAAAATCCAATACCTCTACTTTTCCAAATAATTTTACAGTCTTGTCCATATTCATAGCTTGAGCATATGCTCGTTCAATTATCTCACCTCTACTCTCAGCATCTAGAATTGTTCCAGTTGCTTGAATTTCATCATAATTTTGTTTTTCTGCAAATCCCTGTAAATATGGAATTTCAGGACTTTGTTGAATATTTTCTACAAATTCCTTAACCACTTGTGTTATTTGATTGTCATTTGCTGTACTTGTGATGGAATTCAACTTTTTACCTTTGAAACCTTTAATTTGAATTCTCAACATATCTGATGTTACTTGTTGATGAATTACATTATTTGCAAATCGTGTCAATGAATGGTCTCTGAAATATGCGAGAACTTGATAACCATCTAGTTCTTTATACTTGGATAATAGATTAGAAGTTTCCTTTGCAGTATCTCTAACTAATTTTACTATATCTTCTTTCATATACTCTCTCACCTAATTGATTATTCCTATTCTAATATTTTCAAATTTTGCAGGAGGTCCTCCATGACCGGTAAACATTGATTGACCTGGTTCTCCTTTACCACAAAATGGTGTTCCTAGTACCTCTGATAATTCAGCGTTTCCAACTGCAGACACACTTCCCCAAAATTCAGGTGTAATACCTGTGTATGTGGGATTCTTTACCAAACCAGTGATTTCTCCGTTTTCAATTTTATAACCAACTTCACAACCAAATTGAAAATTTAATCTAATATCGTCTATGCTCCATGATCTATTGGTCTCAAAATAATAACCATCGCGTGTATCCTGTATCATTTCATCAAATGTAAAATCGCCCGGTTGTAACATGATATTAGTCATCCTGATAAGTGGAATATGCTCATAGCTGATAGATCTCATACTACCTCCACTATTTTCAAGACCCAATAAACTTGCTGTTTCACGACTACTGAGATAACCTACAAACTTACCTTCCTTAACAAGAGGTGTATTCTTTCCTGCTACTCCTTCGTGATCATAAGGGAAAGTACCCAATCCATTGGCAATGGTTGCATCTGCATTGATGGATACTAATTCATTCCCATAGTTGAAATCATTATTTAGTAATTCTGTTTTTAAAAAGCTAGTACCTGCATAAGCTGCTTCATATCCCAGTGCTCGATCAAGTTCAGAGGGATGGCCCATTGACTCATGTAGTTGTATTCCTACTTGTGACGGATTGAGAATTATTGTGGATTTCTGTTCCTTTAAAGTTGGTGCTTCTAGGAGTTGTACCAGTTGTTTTGCAACAGGATCAATATTTGCAGTTAGATCTAGCTTCTTCATGAGCTCCCATCCTTGAGTTTTAAATTGATCATCAGAAAATTTTCTTGTCTGTGTATCACCATTTCCTCTTGCAATTAAATTTAGATATCCTCCATTCCAAACCAAGGTCTGATCTATTTTTGTGCCTTCTGAATTGTAAAACACCAGATTATCCTTTTGTGCAAAATATAAACCATTCGCATATTTTATTTCGTTATATTCTCTTGCAACCTTAGAAGCACTAATAAAATATTCAATTTTTTCTTCATTGGAAACTTCAAATGGATCTATTTCAAACTTTGTTGTTATTTTTTCTTCAACAACTGGTTCTTCTGTAATTGTAACATTTGGATTTCGTTTTGATGCAGCTTGGGCTAATTTAGATGCCTGTTTAATGCAAACATCTATGTTTGCTTTATCTAATTGATGAGACGCAGCAAATCCCCAAGCACCATTTATTAAAAATCGTATTCCAAATCCTGAATTGATTGTAGTACTAAGTCTATTAACATTATCATTACGAGTGAATAGAAAATTACTTTTGGACTTTAGAAATTTAAATTCACCCAGTGTAATTCCCTCTGGAAAATGTGTGACTGCATATTCAGCAAGATCATGAGCGGTCATTAAATAATGATTATAATACAGCTAATTAAGGTTTTATTATGAATTATGAAATACAAGTAACACATAAAATTAAATCATATCTTATTTTAGCTAATACAAATATTCATTAATAACAAATCTCTCATATTAATATATGACTGACCTTTCAAATTTGAACATAACTGAATTATATGAGTGGGTAAATTCTCAATATGAAAAATTTAGTAATGGAGAGATATCTGAGGAACAATATAATGAATATTTGGAATATTATAAAGAAAGACTGGCAAAATCAGAAACCCAAACACAGAATGTAAGTGATAATCAGGTAAAAGTTAAGAAAGTAGAACCATCTAAGGTAAAATCAACATCAATAGCGGGATTGAGAAAAAAATTAATGGAAGAAATGAAAAAATAAAAATGATTAGTAAAATTTCACTTTAAACCTAAATCTTTAAATTGATATCTTACAACCTCTGCATTTGTATTTTTCTTAGAAACATTTGTATAGTTTTTAATTTCTATTTTTTCCAACTCTTGGTTTTTCAGTAGAACTGTTAAATCTTCTTTGGTTTTATTTATCTTAATTACATCAGAATCAATCTTAACTATTGATTCAGTTTGGAGTAAAAGGTCATAATCACCGATTATACCTATATTTTCTAGAAATTCAACTACGGGATTATCTCCAAGTACTAGATCGATATTTCTTCCTTTATAGATTAATGCATCAACTACCTTTCCTAGGGGTGTTCCTTCACTGCAAATTACGAGTTTTTTCCTCAGTTTAGAGAAAACATATTCATCTTTAGAAATTACATCTTTTTGCAATTTATTTGGCAGATCCTCTCCTTTTAAATTGATGCTAAATAATTTCTTTTCTTCATTAAAGGTAAATTCAGTTTGATCCAATGCTACTACAGGATCATCATCTGTTTTGATGCCTATTCTTTCAAGTAATTCTTCGACAAATGATCCTCCAAGAATGAGTTTTGTTAGTGTAAATTTTTTATCAACTACAAAATCAATTATGTTTCCTACCACATGATTGTTAACATCAACAACATTTATTTTTTTTAGATTACGACAATCAATCTGTAAACCAAAAGGCATATTCTCTATGTATCATAATTAGTTTTTATTATTACTTATGTTTTATTGTTAATTTGTTTGATAAAAATGTAAACATATGTCTGCTAGACTAGATAATCATTATTTAGTTAATCGTCACCCTGTTTTACAACGATAGTTTAAAAATCAATATCTTATACAAATAAATTATAGGTAATTAAGATGAGTGACAATACAGAAACTGTCAGTCTGTTAATTGATGCAGGTGAAGCCAAGCCATCCGGATCAATCGCACCTGCGCTAGGCCCTCTTGGATTAAATCTTGGCAAGGTAGTAGCTGACATAAATGAGGCCACTTTAGCATTTAAAGGAATGAAAGTTCCAGTTAATGTCATAGTAAATGTAAATACACGTAAATATGAGATTGTAGTTGGATTACCCCCAACTTCTGCTTTAGTACTTAATGAAATTGGAATACCAAAAGGTTCAGGGACATCAAATAGTGGTGCTCCTATTGCAAATATGAAAATAGATCAGTTAATCAAGGTTGCTTTTGCTAAAAGAACTGATTTACTTGCAGCAACTTTAGGTGGTGCATGTAAAGAAGTACTTGGAACTATGGTTTGTATGGGTATAACTGTTGAAAATAAAGATCCAAGAGAAATCCAAAGATTAATTTCTGACGGTAAATATGACAAAGAATTACAAACATTTGAACAGTCTAATTCATATAATTAACACCCTTATTGTTATATTTCAGCATTCTTTTTTTAGAACATTTTCTTTTTTATGAAATATTTTTATATACCTTCAAGTTGACGTAATGCTTCTAATAATTCATTTTTATCTTCATCTCCATCGCTAGGTGGAGAAAATTTCTTTGCTTCTTTTGTAGGAAGAGGTGGGGTTATTGATGGTTCTTTTTCTACTTTTTTAGGAATCTCTTTTTTCTTTTCTTCTTGATTGGTAGGTTCATATGATGTAGGTGCTGGTGGTTGAACTGAGGGTGTAGGTTTTGGAATTGGAATTCCTCCCTCTTGTTTTGTTGTTTTCTCTGGTGTTGAAGCTACCTTAGGCATAATTTTTGCAGTTGGTATTGGCATTGAGGTGGTTGGTTTTGGTAAAGTATTGTTTGATGGAATTGGAATAGGAGGTGACTGCTCATATTCTTTTGAAGTTGGCTCTGTGGTTGCAGGTTGATTTTGTAATTCATCTAGTTGTTTTTTAGTCTCCATAAGTTCATTTGTTAAATTCTCAACTTTACTACTTAATTCTTTGAATTTTTCTTCCAAATGTGAAGTATCATTGGATGGAGTGGTAGAACCGATTTGTCTAATTCTATCTTGTATATTGGTAACTGAATTTTCTAATTGCTCAATTCTTTCGTCGACATCATTAAATCTATCTTTCACTTTCTCTTTAGTTTTTTCTAAATTGGCTACAATCATCTTGATTGCCTTTGTTACTGATGCAGCCTTTTGGTCTTCACTCATAGTTCGCTAATATACTTATTGCATACTTATTATTAAAACTTTCAGCTAAATAAATGATAAATCAATATTAAATTGGACTTAACCACGAACAAAAAAATAATTGATACAGAAAAGAACCATAAATAATGTGATCGATAAATTTTTCTCTGATCTTCATCTAAATATTAAAAAAGTTTGAAGAGAGTAGAAAATAAAGAGGCGTACCATGGGAAGAACAAAATCTCCAAACGGTGAATATGCTGCTAGAACGCTAAAAAGAAAGAGACAGCATTTTAGATGGAAAGATATAAACTATAAAAGAAGAAAACTCATGTTAGATAAGAAGTCCGATCCCTTAGAAGGTGCACCAATGGCCAAAGGTATTGTACTTGATAAGTATGGTGTTGGTAGTAAGCAACCTAATTCCGCACTTAGAAAATGTGTTAGAGTACAACTAGTGAAAAATGGTAAACAAATCGGTGCATATGTACCACATGATGGTGGTCTACTCTATATCGATGTACATGATGAAGTACATGTCGAGGGAATTGGTGGAGCACAAAAAGGAGCAAAGGGAGATATTCCTGGAATTAAGTGGCGTGTAGTTAAAGTAAATGGTGGAGCTCTACGTCAAATGGTAATTGGAAAGAAAGAAAAACCCAGTAGATAAGTTGTTTTAAAAGTTAATTCTATATTTCTTATATGGATTATTTTGATGATATTCATAGACAAAAATTTAATTATGTGATTCCCTTCAATCAAGGAATAATTAGTCCAAAGAAGTTGTTAAAGAAAAAAAAAAATTTACTTTAATTGTTTTATTATCCATTATTGTTATAGTATCATCTTTCAATATTAGTCAATCCTTTGGTAGAAATTTTGAATTTCGTTCAATTTCAGAAGATTTGATCAATCAAGAGATCACTGATGTATCTAAGTATTCATCAAGTCAATATTTTCAATCAAACTATGGCCAATTAAATG
>Ga0224506_10001717_pt1 | contig 15492 bp, 16 predicted proteins | sample SF_Jan12_sed_USG_2_FD_169108 | JGI IMG/M metagenome (GOLD analysis project Ga0224506, IMG submission 169108) | Sediment microbial communities from San Francisco Bay, California, United States - SF_Jan12_sed_USGS_8_1 | ecosystem: Environmental > Aquatic > Marine > Sediment | place: USA... | reverse complement strand
ATGATAATTCTTCTCCATGCATTTGTAAGTTCGATAAATTTATTCAGCCTATACACAAAAATCACAGTTATGTAACACTTTTTTCTTAATTATTTTACAAATTGTGAACACATTATCATTCCTTAATATTCAGTTATTTTTCCCCGAATATAGTGTCGATATAGTGCCTAGTGATGAAACAAGACCTGTTGTCAGTTTCACACAGGACTGTATTTTCTAGTGTATGGGGGTGGTATATGGATCTGAAGATGATTCCATGGGCCTTGGCAAAGGGTGACCGAGATGGTTCCTCTTTAATGATGCGATATCGTCAATTTACCTGTGATTTCCCTAAACAAAACTATCCTGTAAGAATCAACGTGGTTTGTGATTTTCATGAACGTACGAACTCGGGTCTGCCTACGCAAACTGAATATATGCGTCTGGATGTCGTAGAGGATAAACTTATGGAGCTGGCTGAAAAAGATGATACCTCCGTCCTGGCTATGGTGATCACCAGCTCCGGAAAGCGGGAGTTTATCTTTCAGACCGCTGATGCAGACAGTTTTTATCAACGTGTGAATAACGTTTATAATAATGCACCCGGGTATGAGATTGCTGTAAGTCACGAGAATGCCGATGAATGGGATTTGTACGATACATATATCCCTAAAAATTAGTAATTAATAAATCCGATTCTATATTTAAGAAGAACAGCTGATCTGAGTATGCGTGGCCCATTCCGGAGGAGGGTAAGTATATTTTTTCGAAGCATTGATGTTCTTCAAAAGGGCTCTTCATAAGCATTAACAGGGTATCTATTTCACTGTAGTCCTTCTATCTGACCTTTTCGGTGCATATTGTAAAAGTTAATTTCTTAATATGTACTTTGGATTGTTGCACTTCATTTTCTTTTGCGTTTCATTCAGATCAATCGAAGACTTACGTATTCTTTGTGTAAATTCTTTTTGCCAGTGCGAAAATTTGTTTGTATCAATAAAATGATTCTGTAACTGTTTCATATGATCAATGTTGTTTAAGCCTGATAAGCTTCTGAATGTATTGGTATAATCAGCATTACTCTCTGCCATCTCCCAGTTGACGCACCCAGCGATCAAACTGGTGATCGGCGTAGAGCATCGACAGTGGCGCGTGACCGTTTACGATGGTGTTACCACTGAGTACCAAAATCAGTTCATTTCTATCTATGCTGTCGACATCCAAGCCGATTTTGCTGGCGACACTAGGATTGATGTGTATTAGATAGGGGGTTGGAGCGGTTCTGGTATGACACTGGTATAAAACTGCCTAGGCAATCTATTGTAACTGTTGTCGTACTTCAGGGATGACCAACTCATACACTAATACCGCAGTAAAATACTGCGGAATGGTATCCTGTGAGGCACATGCTGGCAAGGCTGTGTTAATCGTGCCCATAGGGGTACAATGCGCGGCATTGTTCTAAAGCGGAAGTATTCATGTCTAAATCCCTGATTTCTCTATTTTCGATGTTTGTCATTACCACACTGACGTTGTTGCCACTGCAGGATGCCGAGGCCAAGCGTTTTGGCGGTGGGGCCTCGTTTGGCAGCAAGTCCGGTTATGGACAAAAATATCAGCGCACTGCGGAGCGCCCGGCCAATACTGCCACCAGTGGGCAGCGACGAGGTGGGCTGGGTTCGATGCTTGGTGGGCTGGCTATGGGTGGACTGCTGGCAGCGTTGTTTATGGGCGGCGGCTTCGAAAATATCAACTTCTTCGACATTTTCGTCTTTGGCCTGATCGCCTTTATGCTGTTTAAAATGTTTTCACGCAGAGGTTTGGCAACGGGCGGGGCTCCACAGAATCTGCAGGCAGATGCAGATAGCCATCAGATGTTTAAATCTGCTCATACAGATACCGGCGCCATGACGTCGTCAAATACAGCCTCGCAGTCGCTATACGAAGCACCGAAGGGATTTCATGAAGCCGATTTTCTGCTGGGTGCAGACAAGGCCTATCGCATGCTGCAACAGGCCTGGGATGATGGCGAATTGGCCGAGATCCGCGGTCTGGTAACGGATAAGGTGTTTGCAGAGATCCAGCAACAGTTACAATTGCGCAGCGGTGAGAATCGCACCGAGATTGTTAATTTGAACAGTCGCCTGCTGGAGATCCGCACGGTCGGTGACAGTGTCGAGGCTTCGGTGATGTTCGATTGTCTGTTGCGAGAAATAGATACACAGCATGCAGAAGAGCAGCGACCGGAACAGGTTCGTGAGGTATGGCATTTCACCCAGCCGGTAAATGGACTGCAACCCACCTGGTATCTTGATGGTATCCAGCAGTTGGATCTATAGGCAGCCCTGGTAAATATTATGAAACAGGTACAACGATTCTATGCCACCTGCCCGCGCGGACTGGAAAGCAGTCTGGTCGAGGAGCTGAGCGAGCTCGGTGCCAGCAAGGTAAGCCGTGAGCGTGGTGGTGTCTCGTTTCAGGGCGAATGGGCCATCGCCTATCGAGCCAATCTTCGCTCGCGTCTGGCAGGGCGCATTTTGTGGCAGGTGGCAAAGGGTGAATACCGTAATGAGACCGATCTCTACCAGCAGGCCTCAGATCTGCCATGGTGGGACTGGTTTGGCACCCAACAGAGTTTCAAGATCCGGGTGACATCAATTGAGTCGCCACTGAAAAGCATCAACTTTGCCGCCTTGCGGGTCAAGGATGCCATCTGCGATGCCTTCCGTAATCAATATGATGCCCGTCCGGATGTAGAGCTGGTCAATCCCGATGTAACCCTGCATCTGATCCTGCGCAGGAAAGAGTTCTTTCTCTATATCGATACCAGTGGAGAGGCGTTGTTCAAGCGAGGCTATCGGGTTAAGGATGTAGAGGCCCCGCTGCGTGAGAATCTGGCCGCAGGCATCATCCACCTTACCGGCTGGAAGCCCGATCTGCCGCTGCTGGATCCGATGTGTGGTAGTGGTACCTTTCTGGCCGAGGCAGGGATGATGGCAGTGCACAGGTTTCCCGGTCTGGGCCGGGACTTTGCCTTCCAGCAACTGCTCAATTTCGATAGCAAACTCTGGCAACAGGAGTTGAAGACTGCCACCAATGCACAGACAGATCCGAAGGGGCTGCAACTCTATGGACGTGATCGAGAGAGTCGTGCGATTGAGACATCCCGTACCAATCTGAAATCCATCGATCTCTTCAAGTATGTGACACTGGACAAGATGGATTCGGCGCAGGGCAAGGCCCCGGCAGAGAAGGGCATCATCGTCTGCAACCCTCCCTATGGAGAGCGTCTGAGTGACAAGAAGATCCTCAAAGGTGTCTATGAGCGTTGGGGTAAACGCCTCAAGCAGGACTTCGGTGGCTGGACCGCATGGATACTGACCTCTGATGAAGAGTTACCCAAGGGGCTGGGGATGACACCGGGACGGGTAGTCAACCTGTTCAATGGTGCACTGGCAGTGAAACTCTATCGCTTCGATATCCACCCGCGTTAATGAGCCCGCCACCAGTCGGCAATCAGGCTGCCGACTGCCGGATTGACCAGATAGCCATATGAGCGGTGGCAGTTCAGCCCCTGCTCATTATGGAAATAGTTATAGATCCCTTCACAATGATCTTCGATCTTCTCGATCACACCCAGCTCCAGCATCTCGGCAAAGTCATCATGAAAGTGCCTATCGACAGCCACCACATCACCGACCGACGACAGATTGCTCCAGGTGCGTATATTTACCGGATACCGTTGTCGTCCGGTATGTTGATAGCCCTGCAGGCGGCGTTGAACGTAACGCATACCGAGAGGGCTGCCCAGGGTCAGTAGATCGACCCTGGCGGGATGACGCACTTCGTGTGACAGCTCCCAAAGTGTATCATAGGCAATAACCGAACCCATACTGTGACCAATAAGCAGTATCTGATGACCTTGTTCCTGAGCTTCGATAATCGCCTGTTTTAACAATGCCCTAATCTTGCAGGCAACATTGTCACTATTTTGAAAATATCGTTTTAGGCCTTCGGCATTCTCTCGTATCTCACGAGGCATAAGGAGTAGCAGTTGCGGTAGCAGATCGGCAATATTATAGGAGAGTCGTATCAGTTTCTTGTGCCACGAATTTGCCTGCTTGATATCTTCATCACTGGGACCATGGATATTGATCAGGTTATCTATCCACAGCAGATCCCGGCCAGGATCCTTTTCTACATCGTAGTAGAGGAGGTTCCAGGCAATCAGGCGAAAATCCAGATCTTTGTCGAATGCTTCAAACAGGTCTGGATTTGCACGCTTCACACCTTCCAGCAAGGTACGTTTTAATAGTGCGGTATGCGCTTCTGCCGGCGGCTTGGGGTTCTTGCCAGGGATAAAAATAATCGTTTTATTGGACATATCATTTACGACTTGTGTAGCGTATACAGGTAGACATATAGGCTTGGAGCAAGAGTAATGTCAATAACTCTGAACAATCAATCCAGAAATATCCTGTTACTGGGCTATGGCGAAATGGGACATGCCTTTGAGGTACTGCTTGCCGACAGGCACCAGGTATCCATCTGGTCGCGTAGACGCGAACAACAGGGACACTGTAATCTGGAAGAAGAGGTGACAGCAGCGGAGATGATTATATTCTGTCTGCCGGTAATGGCACATGCATCGGTCATAGCGCGTTTAGTAAAATCCATACGTAAAGATACGCTTTGTATCACCATTGCCAAGGGGCTGGATGAGACGGGTAGCACAGCGGTACAAATCCTGCAGAGGGGGCTGATAGAACAACCGGTTGCTGGAATTTATGGTCCGATGATCGCCGAAGAATTGATTGCACATCGTCCAGGCTTTGCCCAACTGGCAAGCACGGATGAATCCTTGTATGCCTATTTAGCAGATTGTTTTCACAACAGCCATCTGTATCTGGAGCCGGGTAACGATCTTGCCGGTAGCAGCTGGTGTGTGATCCTGAAGAATGTCTATGCCCTGTTACTGGGGATGGCCGATGGACTGCAATTGGGTGACAACATGCGTGGCTATCTGATGGTCAAGTCGCTGGAAGAGCTCTCTGCTATCGTTGAGTCATTAGGTGGTAACAGCCATACACCATTTCAACTGCCGGGGCTGGGGGACCTGATCACTACCGCTACCAGTATAAACTCACACCATCACAGTCTGGGACTGGCGATAGGTGAGGGTAAAGAAGTAGAATTATCCGGTGAAGGGATCCATACATTAAGGATGGTTGTGCAGCATCAGCCGTTTGATTATGCGCGCTATCCATTATTCTCTTTGTGTGTTGTCATTGTCGATGACACAGAAAATTGTGGAGAGTATTTTTCCGCTTATCTTGGCACTACTGTATAATTCGAGTCACTATATATCCGGTGAATTATTATGAGCCATGTACCACTTCTCGATGAGCTGATTCCTCTGATAAAAGATATTGTCGATACGGAACTCCTGTCCCGCTTCACCCATGTGGACAGTACGACGAAAATGGATGGCAGTGTTGTAACCGAGGCAGATCTGATTACCCAGCAGTGCCTGACTGATGCCTTGCACCAGCGCTGGCCAGAGATCCCGCTATTGGGCGAAGAGATGGATAGCAAACAACAGCACATCCTGTTATCGCAGGCCGACTATCTATGGTGCCTGGATCCGCTGGATGGCACGACCAACTTCGCCGACGGGGTACCGATATTCTGTACCTCGCTGGCATTACTGCATAAAGGCCGGGCGATCCTCGGCATTATCTATGATCCGATACGTAATGAATGTTTTTCCGCCGAATACAATCAGGGGGCCTCGCTGAATGGGCGACGATTGCAGCTGGACCCTGCAGGCTCCGAGCTGTCTACCTGTATTGCCGGTGTTGACTTGAAGCGACTGAGCGGGGAACTGGCCGCCAGGGTAGCAGTCGAGCAACCCTTTCGCTCCCAGCGTAATTTCGGCTCGGGTGCGCTGGATTGGGCATGGCTGGCCTGTGGCCGCATGCAACTTTATCTGCATGGTGGGCAAAAGTTATGGGATTATATGGCCGGCCGTTTGATCTTTACCGAGGCTGGTGGGCACTGTAGTGACATATCCGGAGCGGAGATCTCCTGTAACGAGCTAATCCCGCGTTCAGTGGTAGCTGCGGCGAGTCAGACCCTGTACGGGCAATGGTTGGCCTGGGTTCAGAAATATAGCGATAATGAGAAGTGAACACGGAAGTGATGCTGTCATTTACTAATATCGGCCCGCGCTTTCTCGTATAATGATTTTTTCAGCTTACTAACCAGAACATGCCCAAGTCTGCAAATAACACCAAAAAAAAATCTCCGCTGAAGAAATCATGGCGGCGTTTTATCAAGCCATTGTTTGTTATCGCGATGACCATGATCGCGTTTCTGTTCATCTATACCCTCTACCTGGATGGCCAAATTCGTCAACAGTTTGAAGGCAAACGCTGGTCGCTGCCTGCAAAGGTCTATGCGCGTCCACTGGAACTCTATCCCGGCAAGGCACTGTTAAAAAACGAGTTGTTAACCGAATTGAGTAGCCTGCAATATTTTCCCCAGGCGGATGCCAGTGTTGCGGGCAGCTATGCTGATATGGGCAATGAGCTGATCCTGCATACCCGTGCATTTCGTTACTGGGACGGGGAAGAACTGCAGCAACGTATCCAGATCCGCTTTAGTGGCCAGCACATACTTAGTATCCGTAATCTGACCGATGAATTGCCACGTGATTTGATTCGCCTCGATCCGGTACGTATTGCCACCATCTATCCATCACACAAGGAGGATCGTGCGCTGTTGCGTCTGAACCAGGTACCGCAAAAGCTGGTTGAGGCACTAATCTCTATCGAAGACCGTGATTTTTATCACCACCATGGTGTCTCCTTGCGTTCGATTGCCCGTGCGATGCTGACTAATCTGCGTGCCGGTCGCATGGTACAGGGCGGGAGTACCCTGACTCAGCAGCTGGTCAAGAACTATTTCCTTAGTAACGAACGTACCCTGAGTAGAAAACTGAATGAAGCTATCATGTCCTGGCTGCTGGACTTTCATTATCCCAAGGATGAGATCCTCGAGGCCTACTTCAATGAAATCTATCTGGGGCAGGATGGCAGTCGTGCGATTCATGGCATCGGTATGGCCAGCCAGTACTACTTTGGGCGCACGCCACTGGAACTTGGGCTGGAACAACAGGCCCTGCTGATAGCAATCCTGAATGGACCATCGTATTACAACCCTCGTCGCTTTCCGGAACGGGCGATCGAGAAGCGCAACCTGATTCTTAATGTGATGCTGCAACATGGCCTGATAACCCCCAATGAGGCCGAACACGCTATGAACCGGCCTCTGGGTGTATTGCCAAAGCCCAAGTCGAGTATAAATCAACACCCTGCGTTTATGGATCTGGTCAGACGCCAGTTGAGCGAAGACTATAAGGAAGAGGATCTGCGTACCGAGGGGCTGAATATCTTTACCACGCTGGATCCCCGTGTACAGGCCGAGGCAGAACAGACCGTTGCCAGTGAGTTAAAAGAGATGGAACGTTACTACGGAATCCCTATAGATACACTGCAAAGCGCCATGGTCGTCACGGATACCGGAAGTGGCGAGATACAGGCGGTGGTCGGTGGTCGTGATCCACGTTTTGATGGATTTAACCGCGCAGTAGATGCACAGCGGCATATCGGTTCCTTGATCAAGCCTGTTGTGTTTCTAACCGCGTTACAGACCCAGCGTTATCATCTGGCGACCACGATCCTGGATGAGCCGCTGGAGGTCGAGTTGTCCGCCGGGCAAAGCTGGAAGGCGGAGAACTATGACCATATCAGCCACGGTGAGATCCCTGCCTACGTGGCACTGGTCAATTCCTACAACCAGGCGACGCTGAATCTGGGGATGGAAATCGGTGTTGATCAATCTATACAGACCTTACGAGCCTTGGGCGTTGATAGACCGGTTAATATCTATCCATCATTTCTGTTGGGCGCAACCGAGATGTCGCCGCTGGATGTGACCCAGGTCTATCAGACCCTGGCCAATGGAGGTTTTACCACACCATTACGTTCGATTCGTGCGGTACTGGATACGGATGGCAATCCTCTGCAACGTTACGAGTTGCAGTTAAAACAAGCCGCTGACCCGCAGGCCGTCTATCAGGTCAATAGTGTACTCAATCTGGTTACCCGTGAAGGTACCGCTCGCAAGCTATACGATACACTGCCTCAGGATCTGCAGTTGGCAGGTAAAACCGGTACCACCAATGATCTGCGTGATAGCTGGTTTGCCGGTTTCAGCGGCAATCGTCTAGCGGTGGTTTGGCTGGGACGCGATGACAATAAATCGGCCGGCTTCAGTGGCTCTACCGGCGCCATGCGTATATGGGGAAAACTCTACCAACAGCTGGGTAGCGAATCGCTGGAACTGATCGCACCAGAAGGGATTTCTCACCTGTGGCTGGGCCGGAGCGACGGCCGTATCACCGATGCGGACTGTGGAGATAGCGTCCGACTGCCGTTTACTCAGGATATTTTGGCAATACTGCCTGTTCATGGCTGTGAGACAAACAGCGACTAGTTTTTAGCATAGGAAGTAAATCAATGAAGTTTCGCATACTCTATGCCATGGTAATGGTGTTGACGATAACCGCCTGTGGTACCACTCCGGTAACAGAAGACCCCGCGATCGTCGGTTTGAATGCACAGGATACAGAAGTTGAACCGTTGGCACTGGTTGAAACCACACCCTTGATGCGTGCGCCATCCTATAGCAGCAATGCTGTCGCAACTATTATCGTGAATGCCCGTGCAGCGATGGAAAAGGGTAACTATCAGGTAGCTGCTGCACAGCTGGAGCGGGCTGTACGCATCGAGCCAAGGAACGCCCTGTTATGGCATTACCTTGCTCAGGTCAGGTTCAATCAGGGACGTTACTCACTGGCCGCTAACCTGGCCAGCAAGTCAACCTTGCTGGCTCGTGGTGACCAGGCCTTGCGCTCCAGTAATGCCACCTTAATCAAGCAGGCTCAGGCAGCATTCACAACACGCTAGACAGGCACGGATCCTTCGTACCGACCCTGATCATGATTATGGAAATGCGGGTATGGTCGGGTCGATACCACGCATATCCGTTTCAGGATGGTGTGACTTTACCATCGACTCGATCTTCTCTACCTGCTCTACATCTAAATCAACGATAAACAGGTAACTGCCGCGCTGAATATCGGCATTGAAACGCATATGCCGAGTGTTCGGGATATTTATACCTACCATGCTGGCACTGACCATGCCTATCACTATACCGGCGAGCGCGGTAGAGAGGATGGTAGCTCCCTCCAGCCCTGGTGCTACAAAGCCGAACCATGCAGACAGAGTGCTCATCACGGCACCTAGTAAGGCACCTATAGAACCTCCCAGTTGCATAGAGTGAACCAGATCGGTCTTTTGCAGCAGATTTGCCTGTGGCAGATCCGGATGGCTTAGATCATCACGGCAAATTACGTGCATAGTGGTTTCAGGGATGCGAGCCAGAAGTAACTCATTGTGTATCTGTAACGCGTTGTTCAGATCAGGACTGAGGAAATAGAGACGCCTTTTCATAACATACCTCCATACGGAGTCGTGAGGAATAGGGGACTGCCGGTATATTTTTTTAGTATAGACGGTGGCAAAGGATTTTGTAGTTACGGGTTCATATTTGTTCGCCATTGCAGTGAACTTCCAAGGCACATATGAGTACTATTTTGGTATGCCCCATACGTCCAAGAATAAATCATGTTACCGGATACTCGCACGATATGAAGACATAATGCTCTGGTATCAGCTCGCTTATAACGTTTCTATCATCAATGCTCGACAACAGCGAAGAGGTTTAAATGATAAGTTCTTATTTTCGAGTTAAGTATAAAGAATGATAATTATCATTTTTTCATGTTGTAATGAGGCCATGGGAATAGACAAAGAAACGCTGTTCGATAAGAGCCAGTTTCTTGCATCCAATCTGTTGGCGTTATTTCATACAGCCTATCGGCTAGACACTCTTTAGAATCAGGATGTCTTGTATTATTAGTGTAATAGTGAGCTTGGTCACAAAATTCTACAGATTTTATTAACTATCACATATATTTATTAAAGATACTTTACCGTTTGTCGATATCTCATAGAGACTTGGCTAAGTATCCATGTAAACACTAAAAGTTACACTATCAATCTCCCATCTGGTGGGGAACAAGGGATTCTAATGTATACAAGAACAATAATGCTGTTGATAATAGCCAGCTTCCTGAGTGGTTGTATGGTACCAATGAAGAAGGAGGCCTTTGGGGTAGATAAAAAATTTACCACAGTATCCGTTTATGGAAGAGTTGATGTAACTCATATTCGCAACAGTGGAGAGTCGGCGAAATTTATAACCAGTAAGCTGCCGGAAATGCTGGATGCAGCGTTATCTAAAGTTAAACTGTTTAAATATACAGACTCGAAGAGTGTTATTAAGAAAAACGCTTATAAAAGCTTCCCCTATGAAACTCCGAAGTGGGGTCCGATTAGCTTTAACATGGCACCCGGATATACATATATATTTTCAGATTCACGTGCCGCCGATTTAGCTAAGCGACTTCCTTTTGATGGCTTGCTGGCAATACGGGGTGAATATACGGGTGATAATATGCCCGGCCCAACGTATACCATGTTTACAAAATTGGTCGTGATAGCTTACGATAAGAACGGCAATAAGATCTGGACAGGTATGTTTGGCGGGGCTTCTACTGCTGATTTGACTACGGCAGAAATAAAATCAAAATCGCTGAGTCAAGAAAGAATTAATTCTTTATTGCTAAAGTCTGCAGCTGATGCAGTATCGAGTCTGGCAGAAGGTATTGCAACTGTATATTACGCAACAAAATGATCTGGTTCGAGACTTCAATATAGAATAATACATGTATAGGCGGACAGTATTCGGTTTTACTACGTGTAGTTATTGAGAGTTATGATTCTCCGGATTATTGCTTAAGCAATACAAACCACCGGGGAGTCACTCTCCCCGATAGTCGATCATCAAGAAGCCTATTCGAAGTTGTATGGCAGCTCTTGCAGCGAAATGGTCGGACCACGGTCACTAGCCAGATGCAGAGCCCCGGCCTCGGCACTGGCGATCTCTATTACCGCCAGAAACTCGTAACCACCATTGGGGGAGGGTTGGGCATCGACGATCTTTCCGGCTCCCTGACCGCTGCTAGAGCTGGCAGAGAATATAGGCGTGCCGGGTAATATTGCCTCTGTAGTGTCTACAATACCTCGATACATACGACGTTTCAGTGTACCCAGATACTGCATACGTGCGACGATCTCCTGACCGGTATAACATCCCTTTTTGAAGCTAACACCCTGCAGTGCCTGCATATTGACCATTTGTGGTACGAAGGCCTCAACGGTTTGTTCATAGATAGTCGGCACGGCAGCACGAATATCGGTGAGTTTCCAGTTCTGGTAACCGACACGGGAAGCATGCTCGCTTAATGCGCCCCATAGCGTGATGGCATTCTCCGCATCACTGAACAGAAGGTAACGCTGTTTGCCTGGCAGGTTCAAAAAAGAGTAGCCACCATCATGAGTGACGGCGTAATCTGTCTCTGGTATAGAGCTGGTGACTTTGGCCAGAGCGGCCTCTACATCAGCACCATTTATTCCCATAAGTACAAACTGGTCACTGACATCTTCCAGTTCGACTTTGGACATTAGCACAAACATCTTCAGGCGCTTTAACACCGCAGGCAACAGGGCACGTTCAATGATTATGTAATAGGCATCGTTTCGCATGATGATATAAAAACTGGCCAACAAGCGCCCCTTTGGTGAACAGTAACCATTAAGGTGACCTGCAGCTGAATCCAGTTTGCTGATATCATTCGTCGTCTGCCCTTGCAGGAAGGTCATCGCATCAGCACCCTCTACGCGTATTACACCAAGATGTGACAAATCCGCGATTATGGTGTGTTGTTCAGGATCTATATTCATTGCATCAAAGTGCGTAACCAAGTCAGAGTGGCTATTGAAGTTGGCACCTTGAGATTCGAGATAAGATTTCCACTCACTATTCATATCGCTAACCTTTAATTTTTTGTTAAGCACTGGAATTGTTCATCTTTCCAGATTATGCTTTGAACTTATTCTCGCATTAAGATTATGGACTTATGCCGCATAATAAAACCCACCGCCCAGTCTATCTGAATCTACTAAAAATTAAACTACCGGTCACCGGTATATTATCCATACTGCACCGACTTACCGGTGTATTTATGGTCATCAGTCTACCATTTCTGATCTATCTACTGGATTTATCACTTAGTAGTCGTAATGACTTTTATACTGCAATAGATTTGTTTATGCATCCGGTGATGAAGCTATTACTCTGTTTCTATATATGGTTTCTGCTACATCATCTGTTGGCCGGGATTCGCTACCTGCTGCTGGATCTGGACATCGGTGTGGATAAGTACTCCGCCAGACGTTCTGCCTATGTGATCAATTATCTGGGTTTACTGCTGTTTGCGGGCATTTTATACGGGGTATTCAGTCTATGAACTGGCGTGGTGATGGTATGCGTAGCTGGCTGATTCAGCGGGTTAGTGCGATCTTTATTATTCTTTACCTGATATATCTGGTGTTCTCGGTTGCTGGCTTTACACAGCTGGACTATCAAAACTGGCATGCATGGGTCTCCATCACTGCAAACAAAGTATTAATCGTGCTATTTTTTCTCTCCCTGCTTCTCCATGCCTGGGTTGGAATACGAGATGTAGTACTGGATTATTTACACGGTTTTACCATGCGGTTTATTGCATTAACGGCGATCATAGGCTTGATGCTGGCGATGGCTATTTGGTTGCTACTTATCATCATTAAGGTTTAATAGATGAAACTCCCAAGACGTAGTTTTGATGCCCTTGTTATTGGTGCCGGTGGCGGTGGTTTACGTGCAGCCCTGCAACTGGCACAGGCTGATGCCAGTGTTGCTGTGGTTTCCAAGGTCTTTCCCACTCGTTCACACACCGTAGCTGCACAGGGCGGTATCAATGCAGCGCTAGCCAACGTGCTGCCGGATAACTGGCACTGGCATATGTTTGATACGGTAAAAGGCAGTGATTACCTGGGCGATCAGGATGCGATCGAATATATGTGTCGCGCGGCATCAAAGCTGGTCTATGAACTGGAACATGCGGGAGTGCCTTTTTCTCGTCTGGACAATGGCCGTATCTATCAACGTCCATTCGGTGGTCAGAGTCAGAACTTCGGTGGCGATCAGGCTGCACGTACCTGTGCTGCCGCCGACCGTACCGGTCATGCGATGTTGCATGCCCTGTATCAGCAAAATATCCGTGCCAAGACCTCATTCTTTGATGAATATTTTGCTATTGACCTGCTAAAAGACGATGACGGCAATATTACCGGTGCCCTGGTAATGGATATTGAAAGTGGTGAGCCGATGGTCATCGAGGCCAAGACTACGCTACTGGCCACCGGTGGCGCCGGACAGATTTTCCGCACCAACACCAATGCCAAGATCAATACCGGTGACGGTATGGCGATGGCGTTACGTGCCGGGATTCCACTGCAGGACATGGAGTTTTTTCAGTTTCATCCCACCGGTATTGCCGGTCGCGGCATGTTGATCACCGAAGGTGCCCGCGGCGAAGGCGGCTATCTGTTGAACAAGGATGGTGAACGTTTTATGGAGCGGTATGCCCCGCATGCCAAGGACCTGGCCAGTCGTGATGTGGTCAGTCGTGCCATCTCTACCGAGGTTCGCGAGGGCAGGGGGTGTGGCCCCAACGGCGACCATGTCCTGTTAAAGCTCGACCATTTGGGTGAAGAGGTGATCAACAAACGGTTACCCGGCATACGCTCCATGGCCAAGACCTTTATGAATATCGATCTGGCCCATGAGGCCGTTCCGGTCTTCCCTACTGCTCACTATACGATGGGTGGTATACCGACCAACCGTTTCGGTCAGGTGGTTGCGCCGATGGGCAACACACCGGAGGAGGAGATCCCAGGCCTCTATGCGGTCGGTGAGTGTGCCTGTGTCTCGGTACACGGAGCCAATCGACTAGGTGGTAACTCGCTGCTTGATATCGTTGTTTTCGGCCGGGCAGCGGGCAATCATATGATCGAGTTCTTACGCAAGAACCGCTATCACAAGGGCATTGCCGAGAGCTCCATTGAAGAGGCAATGAACCGGCTACAGCGCTGGGAGCGACATGGTGACGGTGAGTCCATCCCTGATCTAAAGCGCGAGATGCAACAGATAATGGAGACCTATTGTGGGGTCTTCCGTACCGAGGAGATCCTCAAGGAAGGGGTAGAAAAGATGCATGCCCTGGAGCAGCGTCTGGAGAATGCCGTACTCAAGGATCATAGCAAGATCTTTAATACGGCACGTATCGAGGCCCTGGAGATGCAAAATCTGATGGCCATTGCACTGGCTACGGTCCATTCGGCATTGAGTCGTCAAGAGAGTCGCGGTGCCCACTCGCGGGTGGACTACCCTGAACGAGATGACGTGCACTGGTTGAAACACAGTCTCTACAGTATGGATGACCATGCTATGGAATATAAACCGGTGCGTACCAAACCGTTAACGGTCGAACCGTTTCCACCCAAGGCTCGAGTATATTAAGGCTGACCATGATGCGAATTTCCGTATACCGATATAATCCTGAAAGCGATAAAGAGCCCTACATGGAAAGCTTTGAGATAGAAGAGAGCAAGGGCATGATGGTGCGGGATGCGCTGTTACTGATCAAGGAGAGGGACCCGACCTTTACCTTCCGCCACTCTTGCGGTGAGGGCGTCTGTGGTTCTGATTCAATCAATATAAACGGTCGCAACGGGCTTGGTTGTATCACCCCGACAGAGGGGCTGAAAAAGCCGCTCGAAATCCGTCCGGTACCCGGTATGCCGGTGATCAGGGATCTGGTTGTTGATATGACCCAATTCTATCATCAGTATCGTGCGGTGAAGCCTTACATGATCCGGCACGACCCGGTGCCCGAGGTTGAGGTACTGCAATCCCCTGAAGAGCGTGATCAGCTGGATGGGCTCTATGAATGCATACTCTGCGGTTGTTGTTCCACGGCCTGCCCATCATTCTGGTGGAATCCTGATAAATTCCGCGGACCGGCTGCTCTGCTACAGGCCTGGCGCTTCCTGGCCGATAGTCGCGATCAGGCTACCGCCGAGCGCCTGACTGAACTGGATGGACCGTACCGTCTGTTCCGTTGCCACAGCATCATGAACTGTGTCGACGTCTGCCCCAAGGGACTCAATCCCACCAAGGCGATAGGCAAGATCAAGCAGCTGATGCTGAAGCACATGGTGTAGGATGGATGCTGCACGCCTGAAGTGGCAATGCCGACGTGGTATGCTGGAGCTGGACCTGATGCTCGAGTCCTTTGTCGATAAGGTCTGGCCCGGACTTTCCGAACAGCAGAAGCTTACCTTTGACACCCTGCTGGATTATCCGGATCAGTTG
>Ga0224506_10001716_pt1 | contig 15495 bp, 14 predicted proteins | sample SF_Jan12_sed_USG_2_FD_169108 | JGI IMG/M metagenome (GOLD analysis project Ga0224506, IMG submission 169108) | Sediment microbial communities from San Francisco Bay, California, United States - SF_Jan12_sed_USGS_8_1 | ecosystem: Environmental > Aquatic > Marine > Sediment | place: USA... | reverse complement strand
CCTGTTACATTCCAGCTATTAGTCAATTAAAACTCATCCCATTCATCATCTGTTTCTGTCGACGCTGCTTTTGGGGCCGCTTTCGGCTTCGCTTTTGGGGCCGCCGCTTTCGGCTTCGCTTTTGGCGCTGCCTCAACGGGTTCTGTCGTTGATACTGACTTTGGTGTCAATTCCTTAGTCTCACCGCCAACAGTAAAGAAGGCCATCATGCGCTGTAAGTTTTTACCCTGTTCTTCCATTGATTCACTTGCTGCTGCAGCTTCTTCAACAAGTGCCGCATTTTGTTGCGTCATCTCATCCATTTGAGTCACTGCTTTGTTAACTTGTTCAATACCTTGCGTTTGCTCGGCACCTGCAGCTGCAATTTCAGAAATAATATCACCCACTTTCTTCGAGCTGGCAACAATTTCTTCTAATGTTCGACCGGAATCATCAACCAGCATTGAGCCTTCTTTCACTTTCTCGCCACTGTCATTAATTAATTCTTTGATCTCTTTAGCTGCCGACGCTGAGCGCTGAGCCAAATTACGAACCTCAGAAGCAACAACGGCAAACCCACGGCCCTGTTCACCAGCTCGCGCTGCTTCAACTGCAGCATTCAATGCCAATAGATTAGTCTGGAAAGCAATTTCATCAATAACACCGATGATATCGGTTACCTTCTTACTCGAAGCGCTGATTGCAGTCATCGCTTCAATCGCTTCTCGAATAACCGTACCACCTTTTTCTGCTTGCTCTCTTGCACCAGTAGCCAGTTGATTTGCCTGACGGGCATTATCCGAATTTTGACGAACGGTACTGGTCAGTTCCTCCATACTTGAAGCAGTTTCTTCAAGTGATGAAGCCTGTTCTTCAGTTCGTTGGCTTAAATCAATATTACCTTCAGAAATTTCACTGGCGGCTGTACTAACACTACCCGCTGCTTCAGTGATCTCTCTGACGGTTTCAGCCATTTGTTTAACTGACGTATTTAAGGCCTCTGCAAGATCAGCAAACATACCTTGGAAATCGCCATCAACAGTTTGTGTCAGGTCACCTCTAGATAAGGCTTGCGCAACCGCTATAGTTTCCTCGACAGGCATCAAAACAGCGTCCATGATGTTATTCACACCATCAGCGACACCTTTCATGAAACCCTCATAGCCTGTCGCGTCTATCCGTTCTTTAAGTTCACCCACTTGTGCAGACTGTATAAGCGATTGAACCGCCTGCTCACCGATAACCTGTTCGGTAATATCTTTCCACTCAACCATATTACCCATATAGTTACCATTAGCATCGACTATTGCTGTTGCATTTAAATCAAAATGTAAATCCAGCAATTGGATTTGAGTGCGATACGGTAAGTTGTCCACATCTTGTAATATTTTTATCTGAAGTGATGGATCTTTATGGAAATCATCAATACAGGTACCAACAATCTTATTCAAATCAAGTCCTGGGAATACTTTACGTAATTCACTAACTCGATTAGCTAGCAAACTCATAACGGCTGGATTTGCATAGGTAATCACACGATTTTCGTCACACATCATCAATGCCGACGAAGCACCACTAATTGCTGATTGTAAACGAGCCACATCAAGCTCTCTTGCTTTTTTCTCGGTGATGTCAGCCCATTCCAATCCGTTACCAATGTAATTACCCTCAGCATCCATGATTGCGGTCACATTTAAGTTAAAACTTAATGGCCCCACTTCTATATCGGTGCTATAAGGTAGATTATTTGGATCTGCCAATAATTTACGTTGGTGCTCTGGGTTTTTATGATAGCTATCAATGTTACTGCCCACCAGATTTTTAACCGAAAAACCAGGGAAAGCTTTCTTCAATGTCTCTTCATGCTCAGTCAGCATAGTGATCGTTGCGTCGTTGGCATAAGTTACGTTGAAATCACGATCTACCATCATGATAGCCGTCATTGCTCCATTTACCGTACCAGACAATCTTGCAACTTCTTGCTCCTTTGCCTTTTCTGAAGTGACATCTTTCCACTCGACCATGTTGCCGGCATAGTTGCCATCAGAATCCAGAATGGCGGTCGCATTTAAATCAAACCATAGATCCAAAACCTGAATTTGGGTCTGGTAGGGCAATTTTTTGACATCGGCCAAAATTCCCCGTTGCAATGCTGCATTCTTGTGGAAATCATCAATACAGGTACCGATTAGCTTATTCAGATCAAGACCAGGAAATACTTTGCGTAACTCATCCAATCGATTTTCCAATAAGCTTATCACTGCAGGGTTAGCATAAGTAATGACAAGGTCTTTATCGCACATCATAAGAGCAGTGCTTGCACCATCAACTGCTGAACGCATTACCGCTAATTCTTGTTCTACTTCTGGTTTACTAATAGCCATTTCATCTGCCTCCGTAGGCTCATATGCTTCTAACATAATTGTTGCAACTGAATTTAAAGTGTTTGTCCACGCTTGTTTTACTTCTGCTGTCCACAGCTTGCCCGCAAATTCTTCCATCACAGTCAATAAATTTTCAGCAACCAATGGGTACTGTTCTGCAGTGACCCCATAGTGCACGTGTCTTGCACCTAAACCCATTAAATAATCTTTTAACACTTCTGGTTTATGCAGGTTCTGTACCAACAACACCAATGATGCCAATAGTTTCTTTTGTTGGCCGGCTATGGAGATCCCTTCAAATAGTGGCTTTACCTGAGGATACTGCTCAAATAACCGCTCATAAAAGCGAGCGGCCAATTCTTCACCTCTCGGAGCCAAAGCGGCAAAACTTTCCTCTAATAATTCAGTTTCTGTTTTCATTTTTACCTTCTCTCTATTAGGTGAGGTTCTTCTCGCACGTGTCGGTTTGGCTTGTTGTGTTTCGCTATCTTCTGATTGTGACGGTGCTTTGCCCATCGTTTTTTTCCTTTCTGCCATTAGCTGGTTCCCCCACATAAAAGGTCTTGGGCAAGGGAGGAATAATCCTCCGCGCCTGCACTATCTTGCTTATAATCAAATATTGTTTTTCCAAACCCAGAGGACTCTACCAACGTATGATTCTCACGAATAACGGTGTTAAAAACCCGTCCCGGAAAATAGCGACAAATTTTATTTTTTATTTCCTGACTAAGTCGCCGACGTATTTGCATACGGGTACAGGCCACCCATAATTTAATAGCATGTCCCGATAAGGGCTCTACCCTTTTCAAAAGAAGAACAATGCGTGATAAACCCTGTAATGACGGATAATCAGCCGATACAGGTATCAATAATTCACTGGCAGCAAACATCGCATTAATCGCTAATAATCCCGTGGATGATGGGCTATCGATTAATACAAAATCATGATCTTTTAAGGTTGAGCTTTCTATCGCCAACCGCAACTTATGTCCTCGACTTGAACCTCCGGTTGTGATGTGTTCGTAATCAGCCAGATGTTGCCCGGCAGTCACCAAAACGAGATTTTCCTTTATGGAGATCTTCACATCATCAATCGACATATCTTCGAGTAAAACCTTGTCTAAGCCATGCTGAGTATTTTCCAAACCATAGCCCGTCGAAATCTGTCCCATAGGATCCATATCCAGCAACGTCACCCGCTTTCCCGCCAAAGAAAGTGCGTGCGCAAGGTTGATCGCGGTCGTTGTTTTGCCCACTCCACCTTTCTGATTCATGATTGCTATTACTCGACTCACAATTAATTTATCAGCGTATTAGCCAATAGCCTCAACACTCAATAGTCGATCAACATTCAGAATCATCATCATCTTGTCATCAACGGGCACTAAGCCTCTGATATATTCAGTATTTACATGCGTGCCAAAGTCAGGAGAAGGTCTAATTTCTTCGGGAGATACATTATGTGCGTCTGACACTCCATCGACCACAATACCTACTGTTCGTTGGGTCACCCCTTCTACTTTAAGTACGATCACAACGGTTGTCGGTGTATATTCCTTTTCTTCCATATCAAATCGAGCCCGTAAATTCACTACTGGCACAATCGTTCCGCGTAGATTTAATACCCCGCATAGGTAATGAGGCGTATTTGGAATAGCTGTCACTTTGTCCCAGCCTTTAATTTCCTGAACACGGAGGATTTCAACACCATACTCTTCATCACCCAAAACAAATGTCAGGTATTGTTCTGCACCATCATCCATTTCTTCGATGACATCTGCAGACTCATTCACTTGCTGTACTTCTGTCATTTTCTATCTCCTCTCAGGCTGCACGTTCATCATTAATCTGGGGAGGGATTGCCGCAGAAGGATCTCGATATAAGGTCATCAATCCAGGTACATCTAAAATCAAGGCAACAGTTCCATCGCCCAGAATAGTCGCGCCTGAAATGCCTAGAACTTTACGATAATTGGTTTCCAGACTTTTAATCACAACTTGTTGTTGTCCTAACAAATCATCAACGAACAATCCGATTTTTTGGCCTTCACCTTCAACCACTACTAGCAAACCCTCTTCGACATCAGTGGTATCTGGTTCCACGCCAAAAACATCATACAGTCGAATAATCGGTACATATTCGTCACGCAATGGATACAACTCACCTCGACCCGAAACTTGTTTAATATCACTTGCTTTGACTTCCAGTGATTCAATAATTGAAATCAACGGAACAATATAATTTTCATCGGCCACACGAATGGTTTGACCATCCATGATTGCAAGCGTCAACGGCAAACGAATAATAAAGCTTGACCCTTCGCCTTGTTTTGAAGCCACTTCAACGCTGCCACCCAGACTATTGATGTTTTTACGCACCACATCCATGCCCACGCCGCGGCCAGAAATATCACTGACCACATCGGCAGTAGAAAAGCCTGGCAAGAAAATCAATTCATGAATTTTCTCTGGTGAAAGTATTTCTGAGCCATTAATAAGACCTCTTTCAACGGCCTTTTTATAGATCTTGTCTTCATTTAATCCGGCACCATCATCCTTAATTTCAATCACGATATTGCCACCCTGATGATAGGCATTAAGGTGTATGGTTCCTGTTTCATTTTTACCAGCAGCAGCACGAACATCTGGCATTTCCAAACCGTGGTCCAATGAATTACGGACTAAATGGACTAAAGGATCGCCAATTTTTTCCATCACGGTTTTATCTAATTCTGTTTGTTCACCAGACAGTTTTAAATTGACTTTTTTACCCATTTTGTCTGACATATCATGTACCAAACGTGGGAATCGATTAAATGCAAAACTGATTGGTAACATCCGGATCCGCATGATCCCTTCCTGCATTTCACGAGTGTTACGCTCTAATTGGGCAAGTCCATCGATCAGTTGGGGCAACATTTCTTCAGTAAAATTATCTCCAATCTGGCTCAACATGGATTGGGTAATTACCAATTCGCCCACCAGATTAATCAGTGAATCTACCTTATCTGTACCCACTCGAATAGAAGCTGCAGCGGGTGCCGCCGCCGCTGGCTTAGCTGCCGAATCAGAAGATGTCTGCTCCTTAACGGGTTCTGATGGCACTTCCACAACAGGTTCAGGCTGTGCTTGATCAGCAACAATCTCTTCTTCTGCTGCTTCCATTAATGGTTCAATAACTAAATCACAATCATCATCAACCCATTCAAATATCTCGACCACATCGTCTTTAGGAATATCGCCCTTGATGATTAACTGCCACGTCAAGTAGCTGTCTTCTGGTTCCAGATCTGAGAATGGTGGTAATTTTGACTCATCAACTGTGGTAGACAACTCACCCAAACTTTCCAATTCTCGAAACATTCGCACTGGATCATTACCAGTTTGCAACAAATGTTGATGCGGTCGAAAATCAATTTTCCAACCTTTGGGTGTAGCCTCTTTTTCTTCTGTTTTATTTGTTGTGACATCGGCTACACTAGCATCCCCTCCAGCTACTGATTCACTACCAGCATCCAACATAGATTCTAGTTTTTGTCGCACATCTGCAATGCGTTCATCATCAGTCTCTGTTTTTTGTTGAACTGCCGTCAGCATCTCACGTAACACATCAACCGCTTCCAACAGCAAGTTAGTCAGGTCTGGGGTCACATCTCGCTCACCATTACGCATTTCATCCAGTAATGTTTCCATCACATGGGTAAATTCTGATACCGCCATGAAGCCAAAGGTACCTGCTCCCCCTTTTATTGAGTGAGCCGCCCTGAAAATTGTATTGATAGCCTCAACATCTGCGGCTCCAATATCCAGATTAAGCAAGCCGCTTTCCATCGCGTCCAGGCCTTCAAAGCTTTCTTCAAAAAACACATCATGAAATTGTGAAATATCAATACTCATAGCTTCTTCCCACTAAATTTAAAGCGCAACTCCCCTGCAAACATAACGTAAGTCATTGTTTATAAAGGAAACTAGTGCTAGCCGAGCACTTTTCGAACCGTTGTTAACAATTGATCAGGGTTGAATGGTTTTACCAACCAACCTGTCGCCCCGGCGGCTCGACCTTCTTGCTTCTTATCAGTTCCAGCTTCTGTCGTTAGCACCAAAATAGGTGTGAACCGATAAGCTGGCAATGCCCGTAACTCTCTAGTTAGGGTAAGGCCATCCATCACTGGCATATTCACATCAGTCAGCACTAAATCAAATGACTGAGTTTTTGCAATATCCAGTGCTTGCTTCCCATCTGCCGCATCAGTCACAGTATGACCTGCGCCTTTTAATGTAAACGCGACCATTTGTCTCATAGAAGCCGAATCATCAACTGCTAAAATTTTTGCCATGGTTCGTTTTTCTCCTCATTTTTAACATCTGTTACAGATTTAACTTCTAAATTTTGTTTAACGCTTACTTTCATTCAATTAGACTTAATTGTAAATAACACAAATAATCCAAATCTAATTCAACATTTTCTCTAAACCGAGCAACTTAACACTACTGTAAAATGCATCGCTAGGCTGTTCCCATTCCAGTGGGTTACCTTGTTCTTCTGCTTCTTTAGAAAATGCATAAAGCATTTGTAGAGATGCAGCATCAACACGCTCAACCTGACTGACATTAAATGCTACCGGTTTACCTTCAGCTAACAAAGCTAGCAACTCAGCATATAAATCACCCACTCCAGCAATATTTAGTGACTCGCCACAATCGATAACTACTGTTTCTTCTTTGTCTGACATAATTCACAGTATCCTTATTACTCAATTAATAGCGAATCAGATAGTCACTATACATTTGCAGTGTCTTTGACCATCGATCGTTATGAAGACTCTGCCTATCGGTTGCAACCGAGATGGTCATTCTTGCCGCTTTCACATTGCCACTTTGCGATAATGCTAGTGGCATTTGCCGGCGTTCCTGTCTCGTCACAACTAGTTTATCCCTTGTCATAGCTTGTTTTACCCACTATTAATAAATAAAAACAAAACAACTTCTTTTATTCCTGAATATCAATAATGCAGAGACCATGCCAGCTTATTTTATCTCATGCATAATTCCAAATTTAGATCGTTACTTTGATTTACGCAACCATTGGACAGTATTTCGTTCATCATTATCCTGCTGTTCCCGCCTCAATTCAGACTGCATCTCTTCGTGCTGATATCGACCCACTAAAGATTCTAATGCCTGTTCTTTACTTCGAGTTTGCTGCCAAAGTGTTTGTGTATGTTGCAAAGTTCTGAGACTCGTTGCTACTTGTTGTTCTTGAGCATGGATGGCTTGATCCAGCTGTGCCAGAAAACCTCTTAACTCTAATATCTTCTGGGCATTCATTAGAGTATGGTCACCTTGTCGAAGCTTGATAAGGTACTCAGCTTTGTATTGCTGTAAGTCTTCTAGTTGTTGTTTATCTTTTGACCACTGTGCATTAGCCTCACCCACTTTTATCAACGCCGCGTCGGTTGCCTTAGCAGCAATATCAACAACGGGATTCAATTTCTGCGATCGTTTCATTTAAGAAGCCACATTAAGTGTAAGTGATTGATTTTTTATACTAAGTTAAAGCATAAACCCTTTTTGAAAAATCTGCATCTCATAATAAGTATCCCAGATTTCATCCAGACTTATTATGAATTATCCTTGATGAAGTACTGTCGGTGTCTGTAGTGAGCCAAATATTTGTGATGACGGTTGCTGCATTGTTGTTGTTAAATTATCAACACTTTGCTGCCAATCTACAGCTTGGTTCATGCTTTGCTTAATTAAATTTTGTAGGCTCGGGAACATGGCAATGGCATCATCAATTTTTGGATCTGAACCTGCCGCATAGGCGCCAACATTGATCAAATCCTGATTCTGACGATAGGTTGAGTACATCTGTTTAAAATATTGTGCCTGCTCTAAATGATTTTCATCTACGATTTGTGGCATCACCCGACTAATAGAAGCCTCGACATCAATCGCCGGATAGAGACCTGATTCTGCTAACTGGCGAGACAGCACAATATGTCCATCTAAAATAGCTCGGGCTGCATCAGCGACTGGATCTTGTTGATCATCGCCTTCCGTTAATACGGTGTAGATTGCAGTGATGGCACCACCACCTTCAGAACCATTGCCTGCACGTTCTACCAATTGGGGTAATAATGAAAACACAGAGGGTGGATATCCTTTTGTTGCTGGAGGCTCACCAATAGCCAGTGCTATTTCACGTTGTGCCTGTGCATAACGCGTCAATGAATCCATTAACAATAAAACCTGTTTGCCTTGATCACGAAAATATTCTGCAATACTAGTTGCCAACATTGCACCGTGCAATCTCATTAATGGTGAGTTATCAGCGGGTGAGGCCACCACAACTGCTCGAGACAACCCCTCTTCACCCAGGATGTCTTCAATAAATTCCTTAACCTCACGGCCACGCTCACCAATCAATCCCACCACGATGACATCTGCTTCTGTGTAGCGAGTCATCATGCCGAGCAATACACTTTTACCAACACCACTGCCAGCAAATAATCCCATACGCTGCCCACGCCCCACACTGAGCAAAGCATTAATAGCCTGAACTCCAACATCCAGATGCTGACGAACTGGCGCTCGCACCAAAGGATTAACCAACTTTCCATGCAAAGGCATGCTGTCTTTTACACGTAAAGGCCCTTTTCCATCCAGAGGCTTGCAGGCACCATCCACTACACGCCCTAACAAGGCATCACCGACAGGAACCTGTGAATCACTACGGATGGGGCGAACTCGAGCATTGGGAACTAAACCACGAATATCCCCTGTTGGCATTAGATAAAGTATTTCACCAGAAAAACCGACCACTTCCGCTTCTATTGGTTTTCCTCCAGCCCCTTGAACCTCACAACGACTACCAATAGGAGCCTGAAACCCCACGGCTTCAAGTGTTAAACCGACCATGCGAGTCAAGCGACCTTCGACTGATAGTACTTCAGAAGGATCGCTATCTAAACGATGCTGATGTTCTTTCAATCGTTCACGCCAATTTGCTGTTCTATCAGCGAGTGTCGTAATATCCAGCTCTGTATCAGTCTTCTGGGAGGTCATCTGATCGTTCTCCACCCAGCATTTTATTCACCACACTTTCAAGACGTGCTTCAACAGTAGCATCAATCAGTGTATCCGCTGTTTCCAAGCGACAACCGCCACGAGTCAGCAAAGGATCTTCCACCCACTGCCAACTGGCACCATCATCATCAAGTGATAATCCTTTTTTAACCAGTTCCATGTCCTGTGGATGCAAATAAATTTTGAGTTTGCGTTCACTGATCGGCAATACAGCCAATGCAGCTCGCATGGCACCTATCACGTGTTCTGGTTCAGTTTTAAGCTCACGCCGTACCAATTGCCGCGTCATCGTCGATACCAGTGACATCAGATCGTTTTCAATTTGCTGATCAAGATCTTTTAAAGGGGTGTTTAAGCTGATCATGATCTGTTCAAGATATTTTAGTTGCTGTTCAATATCAGCTTGACCCGCTTTCAGTCCAGCTTGTCGACCTTCTTCAAAACCCACATCGTAACCTTCTTGCTGAGCCTCTTTTTGTAGTTGTTCGATTTCTTCAACCGTCAAAAAAGTCTGCTGATCTCCATCAACATCTGAAACTGATACAACATGTGGTGCCTGCCAGCGCTGATAACTTGCTAACTCTTCAGATGTCACTACATCTGCTTGTGCAGTAATCAGCTCATCAGAGGAACTCTTCTCCACCGCCCCCTCCTAGCATGATCTCACCTTTATCTGCTAAATCCCGAGCTGTGACAAGAATAGCTTTCTGAGCTGCTTCCACATCACTCACACGTACAGGTCCACTGGCTTCCAGATCATCACGCAACATTTCAGCAGCCCGTTGTGACATATTATTAAAGAATTTTTCTTTCAGATTTTCGTCAGCGCCTTTCAATGCCAACAACAATTGATCGGTTTGAACTTCACGCATCAAAGTTTGCAGGCCTCGATCATCCACATCCCCAAGATTTTCAAATACAAACATGAGATCTTCAATCTTCTGTCCCAACTCAGGCTCAGCTTCTTTAATTTTCTCCATCACAGCCGATTCTACAGTTCCTTCAATAAAGTTGAGAATATCAGCCGCCGTTTTTTCTCCACCAACGGTTGCGGTTTGTCCACCAGCATTACCACTGAATTGTTTTTCCAGAATCATATTCAATTCGGTTAATGCTGTCGGTTGCACACCCTCAAGTGTCGCAACTCGAAGCAATACATTAGCTTGATCCCTGTCAGGGAACATGCCTAATACCTGTGCAGCCTGATCAGGTTCAAGAAAAGAACAGACTATTGCGATAATTTGTGGATGCTCGGTCTTAATAACTTCGTAAATACCACGGGCATCCATCCATTTTAACTGGTCTAGACCACTGGTATTCCCGCCAGATAGAATTTTATCTAATACATTTTTAGCCTTATCTTCACCCAGTGCATTGACCAGCATGGAACGAACATAATCCTGAGAACCAATGCCAAAGCCCGTTTGTTCTTCAACCCTGGTTACAAAACCAGTCAATACATCTTGTACTTCGCCTCTGGAAACATTGCTCAGAGTCGCCATTGTTGCACCGACTTTTTGCACCTCTTTGGGGTCCATGTGCCTAAGTACTTCAGCAGCATCTTCTTCACCCAATGAACGCAGAAATACTGCTGCTTTTTCAATTCCTGTTAATGTTCTTGATTCTGCCATTAGGAGTCACCACCTTTGGTCCAGTTTTTAACGACTTGTGCAACCAGAGCCGGGTCTGTCTTCACTAAATTACGGACTGTTTCTAACTGATCTTCCAAACCTTCTGAGCCAGTTGTTATTCTTTGTAACTCATTTGCATTCTGCATCGCAAATATTTGCTCAGCTGTCAGAGCACCAGCCTTATTAGGGTCGACCGGCACTTTATTCAAATCTTTAAATGCAGGACGAATGACGCCAAACACCAAGAACAATACTAGCAATCCACCCATTACCTGTTTCACCACATCCCAAAGCCAAGGTTGTTCCCATAATGGCACTTCGGGCAACTCTTCAACTGACGGTGGCACGATAAAGGCTGCATTCACAACATTCAAACTATCGCCTCGTGCTTTATTAAAACCAATTGCATCCATAATAAGTGCATTAATTCGAGTCATTTCCTGTTCTGTCAATGGACGCGATTCTACATTACCTCTTGCATCAATACTGCGACGTTCATCAACTAATACTGCCACACTTAACTTTCTAATTGCTCCAGGCGCTAAACGAGTATGACTAATAGTACGATCCAACTCAAAATTTCGGGTACTTTGTTTACTGCTACTACCCGGCTTAGCTACTGTTAATTCACCTTCTAGCCCAGTAGCTACTTCTGGAGCCATGCCATCTATAGGGGGTTGATTGCTCAACGCACCTGGAACACCTATTGGACCAACTGCACCCACTCTACTTTCTTCCTGAACCTGTTCGCTACGAACAGCTGCTATATCAGGATTAAAGCTTTCATGTGTCTGCTCTGTTACGGTAAAGTCTACATCAGCAACAACTTGAGCTCTCACCCCCTCCATGCCAACAATAGGAGATAAAATATCTTCGATACGCTGTATATAACGCTTCTCCAATTTCTGAGTATATTGCATTTGACTATCGCTCAATGCAAGCCCTTTATCACGCTCAGGTTGTGTCAATAAATTACCTTTCTGATCGACCACAGTAATATGTTCATTCGACATATTTGGCACACTAGAGGCAACCATGTGAGTAATAGCTGCAACCTGACCTCTTTCTAGATTACGGCCTGCATATAAGTTCACCACTACTGATGCACTTGGTGGCTTACGTTCACGAACAAATACTGACTGTTTCGGCACCGCTAAGTGAACGCGAGCACTGCGCACGTTATGGATTTCTGATATTGATCGAGATAATTCTTCTTCCATTGCACGCTGATATCGAGCACGCTCAACAAATTGACTGGTACCAAATCCTTGATCTTGATCCAGCATTTCCATGCCTGGTGAGGCGCTACGCGGTAAACCTTCTGCTGCTAATTTTAATCGCAGACCCTGTAGCTCTGATGATGGCACCAGAAGAACTCCTGAACTTGGATCCAATTTATAATCAATGTTTGATTGTTGCAGAATTGCTACGACTTCTGATGATTCTTTAGGCTGCATGCCACTAAACAAAACTTGATAATTAGGCGTCTGCGACCACATCAAGACATACCCACCCAACGCAATACTGGCTGCAATCGCCAGTAGAAAGCCAACTTGTTTCATAATAGGTTGACGCGATACATTCGACTGCATCTGACCTAGTGGTGTGGTTGGCAATGGCATCGTTGGTGCAGGTGCTACTGCTACTGAGTTATTTGTGACAGGTACATTTTCCATATTCTTACTCTAAGTTTAAGTCTAGTTTATCTTTAATATTGACCTTGGTGCTGAATTTATACGCTCATTCGCATCACTTCTTCATAGGCTTTCACCAATTTATTTCTCACTTGAAGTGTCGCTTCAAATGCAACAGATGCCTTTTGTGATGCGATCATAGCGTCAGCCAAACTGACATTAGGATCACCCATTTCAAATGCCGTTTTTGCTTTTCCGGCAGCTTGTTGAGTTTGATTCACCTGATCGATCGCTGATTTCATTAGGCCAGAAAAATCAACATTACTTGTACCACCAGATTGTGGATTCGCTACAGGCTGTTGGGTCGCTTGTGCCTGTGTAGCACGCATTTGAGTTAACAATTGGTTAGGGTCAATGGCATTAATCATTATCTTTCTCCGCTATATAAATGGTTTGTTATGTCTTATGCAGACTTCTTGCCAACCTTCTCAGGAATCTCAGTGCCTTCTTCTCTAAAACGAGATAATTTATATCTTAATGTGCGCTCACTAATTCCTAACTCTTTAGCTGTTGCTCTTCTGCTGCCATTATTCTTTTCTAAAGCCTCTAAAATATGTCGTTGCTCATGACTGCGTAAATCATCACCTAAATTGACTGAGGACTTGCCATTGCCCACCTCCATGACATCATTTTGTGAACTTGTCATGGTTTCAAACGCCAAATCATTGGCAGTGATGGTGTGACCTGGTTGTAAAATCAAGGCTCGTTGCAAGACATTATCTAATTCACGAACATTACCTTGCCAACTATGAGCAACCAAACTATTTTCAGCACAGGCACTAAATCCTGGTACCGATCGTTCTGACTGACGGCAATGCTTTTGTAGAACCTGATGTGCTAGCGGCATGATATCTTCTCTACGTTCACGCAATGGTAAGAGCTGCAAAGGAAATACATTTAAACGATAAAATAAATCCTCACGGAAACTGCCTGCTTCCACTTCTTCTCTCAACAGTCTATTGGTCGTTGCTAATACCCTGACATCCAATGAAATCAGTTTACGTCCACCAATGCGTTCCACTTCACGTTCCTGTAAAACTCGAAGTAATTTCGCTTGTAGGCCCAGATCCATCTCTGAGATTTCATCTAATAACAGTGTGCCCTGATGTGCTTGCTCAAACTTTCCTGCGTATGATTGACTAGCTCCTGTAAAGGCACCTTTCTCATAGCCAAACAGAGTTGCTTCAAGCATGTTTTCAGGAATGGCGGCACAGTTAATCGCCACAAAAGGATGATTATTTCTTGAAGAATTATTATGTAAAAATCGAGCAAGCACTTCCTTACCCGTTCCACTTTCCCCACTAATTAATACTGTGGCATCAGTATCAGCCACTCGTCGGGATAGCGTTAATAAGTCACGAGATGACTTATCCACCGCGACCATATCATCTGCCAGTGATGTTGTGCGAATATAGCGTTGCACTCTTTCCAGTAGATCATCAGCTTCAAAGGGTTTGATTAAATAATCGCTTGCCCCCTCATGCATGGCGTCAACCGCCCCTTGCACCGTACCATAGGCAGTCATTAATAACACCGGTAAATCTGGCATCATTTCTTTGGCTTTTTTCAATAAAGTGTGACCGTCCATCGGACGCATTTGTAAATCACTCAATAAAAGACCAATGTGTTCATTGGCAAGCTTATCTAATGCACTTTGTCCTTGATCAGTTGACGACACCTTGTAACCTGCCAACTCCAGAGTGTCACATACCGCATCCCGTAGATTACTGTCATCTTCAACAACTAAGATGGTTGCTTGATCTTGATTCATTATTTAAGCTCCTTTTTGCTTCTGTGCTTTGAGTTTGAAAGTGTCTGGAAATTGATACATAGGTAATCTAAGGCAAAATGTACTGCCTTCACCTTCATCACTTTCAAACCACAATTCACCTTTATGGGCCTTGGCAATAGATTGGACGACTGCCAACCCTAATCCTGTTCCTGAAGAACGAGTGGTGTAAAATGGAGTAAGAATTTTGGCTTGCTCTTCCTTACTGATGCCAACACCGTTGTCTTCTACGCTAATCTCAATACAGTCCACGCCTTGCTCATCTTGAACATAATCAGCAAAAATAGTAATTTCACCCTCTGGCTCACAAGCCAGTCGAGCGTTATTGACCAAATTATTTAACGAGCTGGTCAAGGCATCTTTACTGCCATAAACATAACCAGTGTTGATGGAGCTATGAACTTCTAAATGGAATTTATCTGCATTTGCCTGCGAAAGAAATTGCTGTTTAACGGCTGACAATAGCTCGCCCACTAACACTGGTGAGGTATCAGTCATATCCCCACGCGAGAATGCCAGCATATCTTTCACCAACTGCTCCATATGTGTAATGCTGTTATGTAACTTGTTAGCAAATCGCTTTTGTAATGAAGGCTCAGTATCACCTTGTATTAAAGGTGCCAGATAGAGAAGCGCTGAAGATAACGGTGTGCGAATTTGATGAGCCAGCTTGGCAGCCATTTCACCCATGGCCGATAATCGTTGTAAATGGGAAATTTTTAATTGTAGTTGACGTGTTTCAGTGACATCTTGTAACAACACGATCTGGCCCGGCTCACCCTCTAAAGGACTAGTTGAAATATGCACCAACCGCCCATTTACCAATGACATATCATGGCCATCATCCATTTTTGGTGAAAATGCACGTTCTATTACCGAAGACCAATGCTCGCCATCGAGAGGTTCACCCAGCAAATTAATTGCCGAAG
>Ga0224506_10001714_pt1 | contig 15507 bp, 15 predicted proteins | sample SF_Jan12_sed_USG_2_FD_169108 | JGI IMG/M metagenome (GOLD analysis project Ga0224506, IMG submission 169108) | Sediment microbial communities from San Francisco Bay, California, United States - SF_Jan12_sed_USGS_8_1 | ecosystem: Environmental > Aquatic > Marine > Sediment | place: USA... | reverse complement strand
CCAGCATGTCAAAAACATCCATGTCGTTTTTGCGTAAACTAGAAATGGTTTTGCCTAGCGTGTCCGCACTATTGAGGGTCGGTATTATTATGCTCAACATTTTTGCATCATATCACGGCAATCTGCTCATTGCCCATTGCCCATTGCCCATTGCTCAATGGCTTTGTGTGCAGGCTTATTATTGTGTGGTCGCAAGGTACTACCAGAACAAAGTATACCCCGTGTTAGGGTTGGCTTTGCCACATTAATTTAAGGGGGTACGTTTTATGCAAAAAGTCGGAAATGCACTAAGGATGCTGTTTTTGTTTATGGCTTCGGTAATCGGTCTGGGTATATGGCTAAGCGGGTATGACCAGGTTCATTGGCTGCTTTATGCGCCCGCCATATTCATGGGTTTTGCTGCCATTACCGGAATATGTCCGGGGCTAATTTTCTGGAAAAAACTGGGCTTTGGGTAAACCAAAATAACAGATAAATATGGTAGGCTTGTTGAACGCAAACCGCAGATGAAGCCATAAATGTATGCCAGATTTTTCCATTGAAGACAGCTTTGCAGGCAAATTAATCGCAGGTGTAGATGAAGCCGGGCGTGGCCCGTGGGCCGGCCCAGTGGTGGCTGGCGCGGTAATTCTTGATCGCGGTCTAATAAGTGATGAATTGATTTTGGGATTGGATGATTCAAAAAAATTAAAACCGTTAATGCGTGAAAAACTTTTTGAGCTACTGCGCCAATGCGCCATCATAGGCGTTGGCATTGCCGATGTTGAAGAAATTGATGAAAAAAATATTCTTCAGGCAACCATGCTGGCAATGACGCGTGCGATTGAAAATTTAAGCACCACACCAACGGTTGCGCTAATCGATGGTAACCGCCAACCAAAACTGTCCTGCCAAACCCAATGTGTGGTGCGCGGTGATGGTATTTCGCTTTCAATTGCCGCGGCTTCAATTATTGCCAAGGTCACCCGTGATAGAATTATGGCAGATTTGGCGACGCTGCACCCTGGCTATGGTTGGGAAACAAACCAAGGTTATGGCACCAAGGCCCATAGCGAAGGTTTACAAAAACTTGGCATTACAACCCATCACCGTAAAAGCTTTGCCCCAATAAGGACTATAATTGAAAGAAAGTGAAAATTTATTTTATTTAATAAACACTAGATGTTGAGTCGGTGATTCCGTGGGACTCAACATGTACCAATCTTGATTCAGCATAAGCTATTGATTCCATTTATTTTCTTGACGTCGATTCACAAGGTTGCTTTGATGCGCCGATGATGACCAAGCGAACCACAAAAACAAATAAAAGCAAAAACGCAACTTTTGACCCAGCCGCAAAACATACATTGCCGCTGGATGAAGTTTTAGTCGGTGATTGCGTAAAATTGATGGATTCCCTGCCCGAAGGCTCGGTTGATATGATTTTTGCCGACCCACCTTATAATTTGCAGCTAGAAGGCGACCTTGTTCGTCCTAATAATACCAAAGTTGATGCGGTTGATGATCACTGGGACCAATTCGCCAGCTTTAAAGCCTATGATGATTTTACCAAAAAGTGGATGAAGGCCGCGCGTCGCATCTTAAAACCAGATGGTTCAATCTGGGTTATTGGTAGCTACCATAATATTTTCCGGGTGGGTTCAATGATGCAAGATTTGGGCTTTTGGATGCTCAACGATGTGGTTTGGCTAAAAACTAACCCGATGCCCAATTTTCGTGGGCGTCGTTTTACCAACGCACACGAAACCCTTATTTGGGCAGCGCGTGACAAAGAGGCGCGCTATCGTTTTAATTATGAATCGATGAAAGCACTAAATGACGATTTTCAAATGCGTTCCGATTGGACGCTGCCAATTTGTTCCGGCCCCGAACGGCTGAAAAAAGACGGAAAAAAAGCCCACCCAACACAAAAACCCGAAAGTCTGCTTTATCGTATTTTGCTTTCCAGTTCCGAAGTAGGCGACGTGGTATTGGATCCGTTTTTTGGGTCCGGCACAACAGGTGCCGTGGCCAAAGCACTGGGCAGGCATTTTATTGGGTTGGAGCGCGAAGACGAATACGCCGAAATAGCGCGCGCCAGAATTTCCAAAGTAAGACAAATTGAAGATAAAACATTGGTGCTAAATGAAAGCAAGCGTTCATTGCCCCGTATTCCGTTTGGCACGGTGGTCGAACGTGGCCTTATCAGACCGGGAACCGTTTTGACCGACCCGCGCAAACGCTATAGTGCCAAGGTTCGTGCCGACGGAACATTGGTTACGTCAGATTTCAAAGGATCAATCCACCAAGTTGGGGCGTTCGTGCAAAAAGCACCGGCATGTAATGGCTGGCAGTTCTGGCATATGGTGGTTAAGGGAAAGCTAGTTCCAATTGATGTAATGCGCGAAAAAGTTCGGGCTGAACTAAACTAAATTAACCGCGAATTTTTTCTTCATTAAGGGCCGCGGCATAATCTAACTTAATGCCCGCTTCTTTGAACATTTTTTCCGAAAACTGACCTTTTTCATCCCACCGCTTTTGAAAATCGGCATCCTCAACGCTGGCCTTATCAACCACCACGCGTTTAATGCCTGATTGTAAAATGCCGCGCGCGCAATCAGGGCAGGGCACATGGGTTACATAAATTGTGCAACCTGACAGATTAAATCCGACCCTAGCCGCATTATAAATTGCATTGCGTTCGGCGTGTTCGGTCCAGTCGTATTTGTCAGGACGGCCGTGGCGTTCTTCAATTTCGTCATCAATCATCCGGGGAAAGCCATTATAACCGTACGGACCGGGGGTTTTGTCTTCGGTTACTATTACCGCACCAACCTTGGTTGAGCGGTCTTTTGACCAACTTGCTACCTCAACTGCCAAGCGCAAAAAACGCGCGTCCCATTTGCTGCTCATTAAATAAATTCCTAACGCGTTGGAACCGGTTCATCACCGGAATAATCATAAAAACCTTTGCCCGATTTACGTCCCAACCATCCGGCTTCGACGTATTTGGTTAAAAGCGGGCAGGGGCGGTATTTGCTATCGGCTAAATCTTCGTAAAGGGTATTCATAACAGCTAAACATACATCAAGGCCGATAAAATCTGCCAGCGCTAACGGTCCCATGGGGTGGTGGGCACCTAACATCATTGATTGATCGATGGCTTTTACGGTTCCGACCCCTTCGTACAGGGTGTAAACAGCTTCGTTTAACATGGGCATCAAGATACGGTTAACAATAAACGCCGGGAAGTCTTCTGCTGCGGCTGGTATTTTTTTCATTTTTTTGGCCAGCTCGGAAACGGTTTCAAAGGTTTCTTTGCTAGTGTTAATGCCGCGAATAACCTCGACCAGTTCCATTGCCGGCACCGGGTTCATAAAATGCATTCCAGCAAATTTTTCCGGGCGGTCGGTTTGCGCCGCTAGTCTAGTGATAGAAATGCTAGATGTATTGGTGGTGATTATGGCTTCTGGTTTTAGCAGGGGAAAAAGGGCTTTTAATATTTCTGTTTTAACGGCCTCATTTTCGCTAGCGGCCTCAATTATTATGTCGCAATCTTTAAATGCATCTAGTGTGGTAGCTGTTTTAATCCGTGGCAGCGCAAGTTTTCTGTCGGCTTCGCTAAGTAAGCCTTTTTCAACCTGACGCTCCAGATTGTGTTCAATTTTACCCATGCCTTTTTTAATCTGGCCTTCGTTGGCATCCATCATTATTACGTCATAGCCCGACGTTGCGCCAACCGTGGCAATACCGCTGCCCATTTGGCCCGCACCAATTACCCCGATTGTTTTGATATCTTCTATCGACATAACAAATTGCTCCATTTTCTGGCCTTATAAGACTTGCCTTTGGTCATGATAGTCAAGAGCCAGAAATGACCAAATGAAAGAGATGTGATAAATAAACCGTTATTCTAGCGCCTTGGCCAGTTCCGGCAGCACATCAAACAGGTCGGCGACCATACCATAATCGGCAACCTGAAATATGGGGGCATCGCTATCTTTATTAATAGCGACAATTACCTTGGAATCTTTCATTCCCGCCATATGCTGGATGGCACCTGAAATGCCAACCGCAATATAAAGTTCCGGCGCCACCACTTTTCCGGTTTGCCCGACCTGATAATCATTAGGGGCAAAGCCAGAATCGACCGCAGCACGCGATGCACCAATGGCAGCATTTAATTTATCAGCTACGGCGTCTAATAATTTGAAATTTTCGGCAGATCCCATGCCCCGCCCACCGGAAATTATTATTTTTGCCGATGTTAATTCTGGTCGATCAGATTTGGTCAATTCATCGCGAACAAAAGACGAAAGCCCAAAATCATCACCCGTCGAGATTTCTTCAACTATGCCATTGCCGTCACTGCCGGCGGCGGCAAATGCTGTGGTGCGAACGGTGATAATTTTTTTGCCATCTAGTGATTTTACCGTGGCAATTGCGTTGCCAGCAAAAATTGGCCGTTGGAATGTGTCGTTTGATATTATTTTTGTAATTTCTGAAATTTGTTGAACATCAAGCAACGCCGCAACCCGGGGTAAAATATTTTTTCCCGATGTTGTAGCCGGTGCAATTATAGCATCATAATCTTTGGCCAGTTCGACAATTAAGGGGGCCATGTTTTCGGCCAACGCGTTTTGGTATTGTGCGCTATCAGCCAGTAATATTTTTGTAATTCCATTTATTTTAGTGGCTTCATCGGCCACGCTTGCGCAATCGTGGCCTGCAACCAAAACACATACATCACCCATTCCGCACGCGCCCAGTTCGGATGCGGCAGTGGCAGCATTAAGGGTTGCTGGTTTTAGAATTTTGTTGTCATGTTCGGCGATAAGCAAAATAGCCATTATATTACCCCCGCTTCGTTTTTAAGTTTTTCCACCAGCGCGGCAACGCTATCAACTTTTATTCCGGCGGTTCTTTGCGGCGGTTCTTCAACTTTTATAATTTCAAGGCGCGGGCTTGCATCAACCCCGGTGTCAGAAACAGAAATTGTATCAATGGGTTTTTTCTTGGCCTTCATAATATTAGGCAGTGATGCATAGCGTGGCTCATTAAGGCGTAAATCGGTTGTTATAACAGCCGGCATTTTCAGGCTTATGGTTTCTAGCCCGCCGTCAATTTCACGGGTGACTTGCGCCCTTGCGCCGCCATCAACAATTTCAACTTTCGATGCGAACGTTCCTTGCGCCCAGCCTAATAAGGCAGAAAGCATTTGCCCGGTCTGATTGGCGTCATCATCGATGGCTTGCTTACCGAGGATTACAATTCCCGGATTTTCGCGCCCAACAACAAATTTTAATATTTTGGCGACTGCCAAAGGCTCAACTTCGTTTTCTGACTGAACCAAAATACCGCGATCGGCACCCATGGCCAGTGCGGTTCTTATTACATCTTGTGCGGCCGCATTGCCGATTGAAACCGCTATTATTTCGTCAACTACGCCCGCTTCTTTTAGGCGGATGGCCTCTTCAGCCGCAATTTCGTCAAACGGATTCATAGACATTTTAACGTTTTCGGTTTCAACCCCAGAACCGTCAGCCTTTACCCGTATTTTAACGTTAAAATCGATGACCCGCTTTATTGCGACCAGTGCCTTCATTTTTTATTCTCCGCCCGGTTTCCATAAAATATCTGCTTTGCCGCCATCGTTTTCAAGCCGGGAAAGCTGAAATAACAAATCCGAAAGACGGTTTAAATATTTAATTGTTTCTGGGTTTATTTTTTTTTCATTTTTCAAAGTTACCACACGGCGCTCAGCCCGACGTACAATTGCACGCGCAACATGCAATGCGCTTGCGCCATCGCTGCCACCGGGTAATACAAAAGACGTAAGGTCGTCTAATTTTTTTGTGATGGCATCAATCTCAATTTCTAGGTTTGTGACCTGTTCTGGACGAACACGCAATGCGCCGTCTGCTTTGGTGCCATCATATGGGGTTGCAATATCGGCACCCAAATCAAACAGATCATTTTGAATGGTCGCCAAAATAGGGGTAATTTTTTTAGATGCCATATTTCTGGCCATCCCCAGTGCCGAGTTGGCTTCATCCACCGCACCTATGGCTTCAAACGTTGGGGAATCTTTGGGCAAGCGGGCACCATCAACCAACGAGCTTTCGCCCCCATCGCCCCCACGGGTATAGATTTTATTAAGTTTAACCATGTGATTTAAGGTATCTGCCCTAGAAAATAGTGCAACCTAATTTATAGGTTTTTTTCAACCCCAGCTTTAGCGCAGCTATCACTACTTGGGCGGTGTGGATTGCTATTATTACTCTGATGGTTTTGGTTTTGCTGCTGGTGCTCGCCCGGGCTCTTTGCCGGGCGAAAATACCGGAACTGGTTGGGTGTCTTCGGGGTAAGCGTTTGCGCTATCTACTATGGTCGGCAGGTTTTCTTGCAGGAACTTAACAACCCCGTTGCGGTACTCTTCCAAAATAAATGACCACGTCACAAATAATCCGCCCCTATTTTCAAAATAAGTAACTTCTTTGTTTTTGCCAATTTCTAAAAGTGCCGCGGCCATGTCAGGTGCGTGTCCGACATAAACCCATTCTGGCTGAACGCCGCCATGCCAAATTAAAAACACACCACCTTTACCACTTAGCCCAGCCTCTGCCGGGTCAAGGTTAAATAAGTCAGGGAATTTACCCCTGCCATTGCGGTACCAACCGGGGTCCACTGGTTCGCTAACCGTTGGGCTTTGCGCGGTGTCTTTTGATTTTCCAAAAAAAGCCATTTTTTAATATCCAAAAATTTTTTTAGCCCAAACGGGTAAGAAATAAAATAACCCCAGCGGGACATTTTAAATGGGCTAAATGGGGTATTCTATACGCGCACAATTGATATATAGATACACTGATTTTTGTTTAAAATATGTTACCATCCGGTTTTTTATGGTCAATTACAGGTTTATTTTATTTTTTTATGGGTGCCGTTGCCCTTGCTAGCCAGGCCTTGGTTTCCTTTGAAAGATAGGGGCTAACACTATCAAATACGCTTTGGTGATAGGCGTTTAGCCAATCTATCTCATCGGGTTCAAGCATTTTTGTTTCTATCAAATTTTGGTCAATGGGGGCCATGGTCAGAACGTCAAACCCCAACATTTCAAGGCTATCTGGGCCTTTGTTGTTTTTTCCGGCACCAACTATGGTGACTAGATTTTCGATTCTAATGCCGTATTCGCCTTCTTTGTAATACCCCGGTTCAATTGAAACCACCATTCCAGCTTTTAACGGTACTGGCACCCCTCTTTTTGCAATTCGTTGTGGGCCCTCGTGAACCGAAAGGTATTGGCCAACCCCGTGCCCGGTGCCGTGGTCGTAATCAAGGCCTATCTGCCAAAGCGGTTGGCGAGCTATTGCGTCTAGTTCTTGCCCGGCGGTGCCTGCGGGAAATATTTGTGCGCTAAGGCGAATATGGCCTTTGAGAACGCGGGTAAAACGGTCTTTCATTTCAGAACTGGGTTTGCCAATGGCAATAGTGCGGGTGACATCGGTTGTGCCGTCGGGGTATTGCCCACCGGAATCAACAAGGAATAATTCTTCCTTGCCAAGCATTCTATCAGTTTGGGGGCTGGCGCGGTAATGAACTATTGCCCCATTGGGGCCTGAGCCAGAAATTGTTGTAAAGCTGGGCCCAGTGTACATTTCGTGTTCTGCGCGAAAACTTTCAAGTTTTTCTGCGACAGAAATTTCGCTTACGCTTCCGATCATTTTTCCGCTTACGACATTTTCATCAAGCCACGCAAGAAACCGGGTAAGGGCAACACCGTCTCTGATGTGTGCCTTGCGTATGTTAGAAACCTCGGTCTGGTTTTTTGTTGCTTTCGGTAATAAACATGGATCGCTTGCGGTTACAATATTAGCCCCTGCATTTTCAAGCCGGGATTTTATCCATAGCGGAATACTTTCCATTGCTATTCTTGTTTTTCCGTCAATCTTACCAAGGGCGTCAAGCGCATCACCAATTTTATCTGGTTCAGTAATGCTAATATCTTTGCCCATATGGCTTAATGTCGCAGCATCAAAACGTTTTGGATCAACAAATAGCTTGGCCGATGCATCTGAATACAAAATAGCAAAACCCAAAACCAATGGTGTATATGGCACATCATCGCCGCGAATATTAAAAAGCCATGAAATATTATCGCTTGCGCTAATTATTTGCGCACTTATTCCAGATTTTTTCATGCTTGCAGATATCATTTGGCGTTTAGCATAACTACTAAGACCAGAATAATTTTCGCTATGTATTTTTATTTTTGAGGTTGACCCCATTGGTCGGTCTGGCCACAGGGCATCAATAGGGTTTATTTTAACTGGGGTTAATTCACCGCCGCCTTCTTCAACCGCTGTTTCATAGACACCCAACTGCGTTGGCGTAAAATGCCATGCATCGTAACAAATTTTATCACCCGGTTTTATATTTTGGCGCAACCACTCGCCAGGCGGCGTATTTGCAAGATGGCATATTTCAAAAATATTTTCATCAACTTCAGCGCGTGATTGGATGGTGTAACGCCCGTCAACAAATATGGCAGCGCAATTTTGCATTACAATTGCAACGCCCGCAGACCCGCTAAACCCAGTAAGGCGCAAAAGTCTTTCGTCGCCGAGAGGCAGGTATTCCGACTGATAGGCATTTGTATGGGGAACAATCATTCCGGCCAAACCCAAACCAGCCAGCTTTTCCCGAAGGCGGGCGTGCAACCCAGCATCAAAGGTTGGCTGGGATGAAATGGTATTGTTCACTGTAGGCGGTCTCCATAATTTAATAATTTACACCTTAGTCTTAAAGCTAAGTTCGTGTCGGCACTAAAGCAAGCAAGTATTGCCACGCAATATTTTAGTTCATTGCGCTAAAGTGGGTTTTCAAATTCTGCCACTATTGGGGCATGATAGGATTCTGGCGCATCTGCTGCCGCTGCCGGGCTGGCTACTTCGTCACCTAGGGCTTCGTTGTGTATTTCTGTTTTTCGCAACCATGAAAGCAAATCATTAGAGACAAGTATGTGGTCAAACATTTGCGCTTTGCCACGATGAATAATGGAAAAACGTTGTGATTGGGGCAATGTGCGTTCTGCCGCAATTAACATTCTAGCGGCGAATTCGCCACTGCCGACGTCATCTTCGTCACCGCGAATAATTCGGACCGGGGCTTCGTGATCATCGGCGTTGAAATCGCCCGCCACACAAACAAGCGCACGGGGATTTGCATTAAATATTTCATCAATCAAGAAGCGAACCTCTAATGCTTGGCCCGATTGCTTTAGTGAAGCAATAAAATATCCTTCAGCCCAGCCAGGCATGCTTATCCATGATTTAGCATCTTTCTTTTGCCCACTAATAAATGCCGCCCGGGGCGCACGTAAATGCACATTTATTACGTGCAACGGGTTGTTTGTTCCTAAATCCAACTGACACATTAAAACAGGGCGTTCCCAGTTAATTGGTGTTGGGTTTTTTTGTAATGGTTTTTGCGTAATAGGGCGATAAAGCGGTGGGTCCATACGGGTGTGGCATACTTCTTCGAATTTGGTGATCGGGAACCGTGAAAGGGTGACAAGGTTATGGCGGTCGCGCGCACCTTTGCCCGATGGGCTTTGGCTATGGGCCCGATGATAATTTTCATATCCCGTACCAGCCAAAACTGCATCTAGCACACGCATAGAACGCGTGCCATCGTTTTCGTTTTGACCATTTATTTCCTGTAAACACAAAACATCCGCCCTAAGACGCAATAACTGTGGGCGCAAAATTTCAATACGCTTTTCCACCGTAACCCGCCCACGCGGCGGTTCATCTAGGCTTTCAAGATTAAAAGATGCAATACGGACCGTTGGTTGGGACATGGGCATTTACCCCGGAAAAACTATTTTATTACGCGTTTGGCCGGAATGGTAATAGTTACTCTTGTTCCAGCCTCTGGCTTGCTGCTTATGGCAAGCTTACCAGCATGCATCTCAATAAAGCTTTTTGTCAAAGGAAGACCAAGGCCTGTTCCTTCGTATTTGCGCGCAAGGCGGCTATCTACCTGACCAAATGGTAAAAGTGCGGTTTTAATATCTTCTTTTTTCATGCCAATTCCGGTATCGGCAATAATAATTTGCACGCTACCATTTGCAGTTTGTGCTGTGCTTATGGTTATTTTACCACCTTCGGGGGTGAATTTAACAGCATTGGAAAGAATATTTATCACAGCCTGCTTCATGCGCTGGGAATCAACGTTCACATCAGGTATTTTTCTGTCCAATTGTTTGATAATTTTTAAACCGCCAGTCCGTGCCCGGTCGTTTATTAGGCGCACCGCAATATTTATAAGATCTGCAACCTTTACCCGTTCGGGCTCAATTTCCATGTTGCCGGTTTCAATTCGTGAAACGTCTAAAATATCATTGATTACACCCAACAGATGCTTTCCCGAATCGCTGATATTTTCAACGTATTCCGCATAACGTTTATCTAGTTTGCCAAATATTTCTGAAATCATTACATCAGAAAATCCGATAATAGCATTTAGCGGGGTACGTAATTCATGGCTCATGTTGGCTAAAAATTCTGTTTTTACCCGGCTGGCAATTTCGGCACGTTCTTTGGCGGCAATAATTTCGCGCTCGGATTCAATTCGTGCTGTAATATCACCGATCGATCCGGACATTCGGTAAACCCAGCCGTTATCATCGCGCAGGCCCAAGCCATTAATGCTTATCCAGAATATTTTTTTATTTTTACTCATGACCCGGCATTCAATATTGAATGACGGGGTATCGCCTTTTAAGTGCGCGACCAAGGACCTTTTATATAATTCCTGATCTTCCGTAATTACATGGCCTATCCATTCTTTGTATTTAATTCGCTCTGCTTTTATGCCCAACATTGAGCGAATTTTTTCAGAAATATAAACCTCGCTTGTTTTTGCGTTCCAATCCCAGATCCCTTCGCCCGAACCAGCAATAGCAAGGGCCAGGCGCTCTTGGCTTTCAAGCAAGTTTTCTTCGACTTGTTTTTTGGCGGTAATATCGCGAACAACACCGATGAAAAAAGTTTTTTTATCGCGCTTTAATTCCGAAACCGCAAGATCCATGGGGAAGGTTTCGCCATTTTTACGTTTGCCAATTACCTCGCGCCCCATACCGATAATATTTTTTTTACCGCTTTTGGAATATTTTGAAAGGTAGCCATCGTGCTCGCTTTGATATGGTTCCGGCATTAAGATTTTGATGTTTTTTCCAATAACTTCGTATGCCATAAACCCGAAAATACGTTCAGCCGACTTGTTAAATGATTGAACTATGCCAAGGGGATCAATAGTTATGATGCCATCAATAACGGTATCCATTATGCCGCGCAAATGATCGTCACGGGTGATAAGGGCCTCAACCGCACGTTTTCTATCGGATGTATCGCGGGCAACTAACATAACTGTATTAATCGATTTATTTGTCATCGGCATGGCCGCAAGCTCGGCGTCTATTACGGTGCCGTCATTGCGAACAAGACGAATTGGCATCCACGTTTCATCTAATAATGCCTGCAACTCGTTTTGAATAATGTCCCTGAAATCGTTATGTACATATTGGTAAAAATATTGTCCCAGTAATTCATCAACCGTATCGCAGCCCAATATCTTGGCGCCAGCTGAATTAATTAAAGTTATTATTCCATCTGTAATTACGCAGGTAAGATCAGGTGCCAGTTCAACCAATTTGCGGTAACGCGTTTCGGCATCTAGTAGCGATGTTTCCATTTCTTTCTGGCGGGTAATGTTTGTATGCAGGCAAAGTATGTCGCCATTGTCAGTCAGGTGTTCATTTATGCGCCACCATTTGCCGTTGCGATATATTTCCTTGGCCTCTCCTTTGGGTGAAAGGCGTTCTTGTAGTTTTTCCTTAACCCAATTTGTGGCGTCATTGCTGTCTTGAAAGGTACCCATTCGCGTTGCGGTTTCTGTTAAAATATCCTTTAAATCAGTTCCGTGTGCGATCATCTCTCTTATTTCGGGATACATTTCCAAGTATTCTTCGCTAGCGCCAATTACTTTTCCCTTTTTATCATAAATGACAAAAGCCTCTTTATTGGCAGATGTATCATTATGATCGTGTGGGCTGTGGGCAAAAAGCCCGCTTGACTGAATATCAACCTCTTTTAGTGATTCGGTTATATTTTGGGCGTTGCCCCGGTAGCCGCTAAATTTATTTTTGTCATCAAAAATAGGGACACCAAAAAGCACAAACCTGAAATCATTATCATCAGTATCTTTTCTGGCGCAGGGCAATTGGTTAAACGCTGCAGGCTTGCCGGCACCAAATAAAAAATCATTTGTTGATTTATATTTTTTATCAGCAGTACTAATTTCCTGAAAAGTTTTTCCAATAATATTTTTTGGATCAATCCCGGTTGATTTGTCGAATCTATCAGAAACAAAAATTATTTCATTTTTGTTATTTGCTTCCCATATCCAATCGCCGATGGGCGGCCCTGATTGTGGCGCATTTTTTTTGCTCGCAGGACTGCCTGCGGGGCGCTTTGGCATTTTCAAAGCCTTGCCGGGTTTTTCCGGGGCTTTGGTTTTTTGGATAACTGGTTTTTTACGACTGGGCATGGGTGCCCGTTCCTTTGCAAAGCGTCTATATTGTTTTTGATAATTTATGGAAGGGGTAAACAGCGCTAGCGAATGACAACCACGCCCCCCTAGGTGATGGGCAAATAAACCATTGGCGCAAACTCAAACAATGCCCCCGCACCGTTTTCATCAATCTTGATACATTAGCAGTAAAAACCCGTACCATTCAACAGCACTATGAGGTGCTTAGTGGTTATAACCATATGTAATGTAGGGATTTATTGTTCTTTTTGTGGGGTTTTATCGACAAGCACGCGGGCCAAGTATGAAACTACTTCGGGGTTATCCCATTCCATCATTCCGGAAACACTGCCAAAAACCGTTCCATCAGATTTGACCAACACCGTGGTCGGCAGGCCCTTAACCCCCATTAATCTTGAAATTACACCCTTGTCATCATAAAGAACATCAAGGTTCTTTATGCCAGTTTCTAGGTAAAATGCAGGAACCTTCTCAAGCGGCAGCCTGTCAACAGAAAGGGCTATAACTTTTACCCCTTTTTGGCCAAGCAGGGCTGCCAAATTGTCGAGTGCCGGCATTTCTTTAACGCATGGCACACACCACGTGGCCCAGAAATTTATAATAAGCCCATTACCCGCAAGATTCTTTATGGTTTGCCCGTTAGCCTCGACATCAAAAAATTGGGTGGAAAAGGCATCGCCATCTATTTCTGTGGCCATAATCCTGCCTGCAAGCAGGGATGGTGGTTTCATTTCCCCTATTAATTCAACTGGGCCCAAGGCCTTGCCAGCGCTAGCCCCAGCCATAGAGCTATAGGCAGATTTGTTATCCGGGGTTGAAAGATTGGTGGATATAACCACAATGGCAATAACACTAATAACGGCAGAAATTACCATTGCTGTAATCAGCAGGGGGTTAATAAATCTCTTGCGATTTGGGTTTTTTGGGTTCATCACCGAGCCTTAATAGATATTATTGTTATAACTTTGTTTTAACTTAAACCGGAACTTAGCTGGATATGAGCGAACAAGATACCAAAACTAGCTCCATTTGGGGTGGACGTTTTAGCGAAGGGCCATCGGCCGTAATGGAGGAAATAAATGCTTCCATCGGTTTTGATTGGCGCTTGTTCGCCCAAGATATTCGTGCGTCTAAAGCCCACGCGCGGATGCTTGGTGCCCAAGGCATAATAACACCAGATGATAGCCAGGCTATAATTTCTGGGCTGGACAAGGTTGAGGCGGAAATTAATGCCGGAACCTTTACGTTTTCGCGCGCCCTAGAAGATATCCACATGAACGTGGAACACCGGCTTACGGAACTTATTGGTGCCACTGCGGGCCGCCTGCACACCGCGCGTTCCAGAAATGATCAGGTCGCTACCGATTTTAAATTGTGGGTGCGTGATGCGTTGGATGGAATTGATGCGGGCTTAAAACAGCTGCAAGAAGTTTTGCTTGATTTGGCCCAAGCCCAAGCGGCAACAATCTTGCCGGGTTTCACTCACCTGCAATCAGCCCAACCAATTAGTCTTGGCCATTATCTGCTGGCATACGTTGAAATGCTGGGACGGGATCGCTCGCGTGCCACCGATTGTCGCAAACGGTTAAACGAATGCCCATTGGGTTCAGCCGCCCTTGCCGGAACATCGTTTCCTATTGACCGGGAAATGACTGCAAAAGAACTGGGCTTTGATCGGCCAACTGCTAATTCGCTCGATAGTGTATCTGATCGGGATTTTGCGATGGAATACCTTTCGGTGCTTTCCATTACGGCAGTGCATCTTTCGCGGATGGCCGAAGAAATAGTTATTTGGACGTCAGAACCATTTGGTTTCATGCGTTTGTCCGATGATTTTTCCACTGGCAGTTCAATTATGCCGCAAAAACGCAATCCCGATGCGGCCGAATTAATAAGGGGAAAATCTGGTAGGGTATTTGGCGCGCTGATAGGAATATTGACCGTGATGAAAGGTCTGCCGCTGGCTTATGGCAAAGACATGCAAGAAGACAAAGAACCGGTGTTTGATGCAACCGATACACTGGAACTTTCCATCGCGGCGATGAGCGCAATGTTTAAAGGCGCTACCTTTAACGGCGAACGGATGAAAGCGGTCGCGGCCAAGGGCTTTACCACGGCCACCGATCTTGCTGATTGGTTGGTAAAAGAATTAAACCTTCCTTTCCGTGATGCCCACCACGCAACTGGCGCATTGGTAAAAATTGCCGAAGAAAAAGGTGTCGGTCTTGAAGATTTGAGCATTGATGACATGCAAAGCGTTAACCCCGAAATAGGCAAAGCCGTGTTTGATGTGCTGGGAGTTGAAAATTCAACCAAAAGCCGGACCAGCCTGGGCGGAACCGCACCTAGCGGCGTGCTTGAACAATGCAAACTGGCACGAAAAAAATATTTATAGGAAAAACCATGCGCGCAAAAAACATGCACAAGGTTGTTAACCTTGGATTGGTGCTAACACTAATGGTGTTGCTGGCAGCGCCGTTGGCCGCATGCGGAAGAAAAGGCGCGCCCGAAGCGCCGCCGGGAAATACTTATCCTAGAAACTATCCCGAATATTAGGGCGCCAATGACCAAAGAAGAAAAATTTAATGGATTATTTTGAATATAAAAACGGCAACTTATATGCCGAGGATGTAAATCTTGCCGATATAGCGCATGAAATCGGCACGCCTTTTTATGCCTATTCAACCGCTACCATGACCAGACACTATCAGGTTTTTGCCGATGCGTTGCGCGGTATGAACGCACTGGTTTGTTTTGCCTTAAAAGCTAATTCCAATATTGCGGTAATGCGCACACTTGCACGCTTGGGGGCTGGGGCCGATGTTGTTTCGGGCGGTGAATTAACCCGTGCGCTAAAAGCAGGGGTCCCTGCTTCAAAAATAATTTTTTCCGGCGTTGGAAAAACCGATAGTGAAA
>Ga0224506_10001713_pt1 | contig 15510 bp, 12 predicted proteins | sample SF_Jan12_sed_USG_2_FD_169108 | JGI IMG/M metagenome (GOLD analysis project Ga0224506, IMG submission 169108) | Sediment microbial communities from San Francisco Bay, California, United States - SF_Jan12_sed_USGS_8_1 | ecosystem: Environmental > Aquatic > Marine > Sediment | place: USA... | reverse complement strand
GGGCGAATACCCGAAGGGTCGCGTGCCACAAATGCCGCTCCATAGCCCGTCATTCCAGCCATGGCATACCCCCCATCAAAATCTTTGCATGCCCGTTCAAGCACACGTTGTATGTCTAGCTCATTTTCAATGACAGACGTCATTTCTTGTTTGCTATACTCTCCTTTATTTTTTTCGTAAATATCTTGGTTTTCTTCATCCAAAAAGTGACCGATTTTTTCCATTACAGTTACCGTGTCTACTTTTTCTTTAGGATGCTGCCCAAGTTCTAATAGAATTCCAAAGAGTTCATCAACATTTGTCATGTTAAAGTTTCCTGCCATCACCAAACTTCTACTTCTCCAGTTATTTTGTCGGAGCATTGGGTGGCAACTTTCAATGCTGTTTTTACCATGTGTTCCATAGCGTAAATGCCCTAGCCACACTTCGCCAGTAAAAGCCACATTCTCTTTCACCCACGTTTCATCTTTAAAATCACACCCTTCAATTTTACGGGCTTTACTGAATTTTTTATTTATTTTTTCAAAAATATTAGCTACAGGGTTTTCATCTACCGAACGGTATCGACTTACATACCGGTGTCCCGGTTTTTGATCTATTTTAATATTTGCAATTCCTGCTCCATCCTGACCTCTGTTCTTTTGCTTCTCCATGAGGATGTGCATTTTATGCATGGCATAGGTATATGTCCCGTACTTTTCTATATAGTAAGAAAGTGGCTTACGTAGCCTAACTAAGGCTATTCCGCATTCGTGTTTTATTTTTTCACTCATGAAATAAACATTATTTTACAAAGCTAATACTATAAATCATATCCATCAAACTGTTTGGTAGAAAGAATAAAAGTATCAAAACAAAAACCAGAACAACCACTAAAAAATTTAATATAATAGAGGATTTATGCTCCTTCATATTTTCAATATCCGTTTTTTTAATAAACATGAAATAGGGTATTTTCAAATAATAAAAAAGCGACACGATTGTATTGAACAACCCAAAAACAAATAGAACTAAATAGATAGGGTTTTGATTTACACCATACTCCACCCAAATACCCGAAAAGACTAACAATTTAGCCGTAAACCCTGCTGTAGGAGGCAACCCTATTAAAGAGATGAGTGTCAACACAAACAACACACCTATCAATGGCATTTGTTTGCCAATGCCATTATATTGACTAATTTCAGTTATTAAAAATTTATTTTCCACAATTTTCACCAAAGCAAAAACTGCGAAATTCATTATCAAATACACCACCCCATAAAACACAAAATTTTGCATCCCTGAAAATAAGGCTATCAATAAAAATCCAGTATGCGCTATTGATGAGTAGGCCAACATACGTTTTGCGTTTTTTTGCCACAGAGCTGCAAAATTCCCTATTGTAAGCGATAAAATAGCTGCCACTTGTAACATCAATGCTACTTCAGGCAGTACAATAAATTGATCTACTGTATTAATCAATAATACAAAAATTGCTAGTTTGGGGATAACAGAAAATGCCGCCACTACAAAAGTAGGCGAAGCCTCATATACATCAGGGCTCCACGCATGCATAGGAGCGGCTGCCATCTTAAAAAGGAATCCGACTATTGTCATAAACACTGCCAATAAAATAGGCATCTCCCCAACTAATTTCATGGCAACAAGAAGGTCGAAATTATTGACATCTAATGTTTGTGTGAAACCATAAAGTAGTGACATCCCAAATAGCATAAAGGCGGATGATACGGCTCCAAAGAGCAAGTACTTTAGACTTCCTTCAGCACTCTTCTTATTAAAAGAAAAACCAGATAGCACATACGCACTAATCGACATCAACTCTACCCCTAAATAAATAACCAATAAATTAGTAGATGTAGCAAGTAACAAAGCTCCTAATAGTAACCCATTAAATACGATAAAGTATTCTCCTGCTTTTTTAAGTTGGTGCGTTTTAGTCAAAGAAAAAATCACGAAAAGCAGTCCTGCTAATAGCAGCACTAGTTTCATGAACTCTCCTAAATAAGGTGTACTTGTATAGACAAATGATTGTTTAACAAATGACAACAACAAGAATAACAAATTGACAAATCCAACCCACCAATTAGAGTTGCCTTCTTTTTTATAGAATATTAAATCGACTACAAGGGTTACAATCAACCCAATAGTAATCAATAACTCTGGCCAATATCCAGACAATGATGATAATGTTATGTGTAGCTGATTGCTTAATTGATTAGCGTTTTCCATTATTTAACTATTCCTGTGGTAGACATAAACGCTATGAAAGAATTTACAGTAGTATTTAGAATATCAAGAAGAAAGTGTGGGAAAACACCAAGTAATAAGGCGAAAAATACGAGAGGAATAAACATTAGGAATTCTCTTTTTGAGAGATCAACCATATTGTTTTCCTTTTCAGTATTTCGAACAAAATATTTCCCAAAAAACATTCTTTGGATTGTCCATAAATAGTACCCTGCCCCTAACAACAATCCAAAAGTGGCGGATATCGCCATCCATTCAGGCAACACCTCTGATTTAAAGGCGCCAAGAAAAACCAATACTTCGGCTATAAAACCAGAAAACCCTGGCAGCCCTAGTGAGGCAAAGAACAGCATTACGACTACCACCGTATATTTAGGCATTTTATGTGCCAACCCTGAATAGTTATCAATCCTTCTGTCACCTGTTCGATCATACACAACACCTGCAATTAAAAACAAGCCTGATGAGATAATTCCATGACTAAACATCTGAAAAATGCTCCCCGTTACTCCTTCAACGGTAAGAGAGGCTAATCCTAATAGCACAAACCCCATATGGGATACTGATGAATATGCAATCATTTTTTTCAAATCCGTACATGACAAAGCGTTAAATGCACCATAAATTATGGAAACTACTCCTAGAAAACCTACTAGCCAAGCATAATATATGGCTGCTTCAGGAAAAATGGGATAAGCAATCCGTATTAATCCATACCCTCCAATTTTCAAAAGAATTCCAGCAAGGATAACCGATATAGCCGTTGGAGCTTGCACGTGTGCATCGGGAAGCCATGTATGGACAGGTACTACGGGTATTTTAATCGCAAAACCAATAAATAGGAATAAGAAAGCTAAATTTCTTGCTGAAACACCCAAAATTGTGTGATTAGCACCTATAGATAATAAGCTCGTTAAAGAATAATTATTGCTATCCATCATAGATAACAAATTAAACGTATGCGCTCCATTAGGTAGCTCAACAGAAACATATAGGGCAATCATTACTACAAGTATAAAAATTGATCCTAAAAGGGTATACAGAAAAAATTTAATAGAGGCATATTCCCTTCGTTTGCCTCCCCATATTCCGATAAGGAAATACATGGGTAATAACATTAATTCGAAAAATAAATAGAAAAGAAAGAAATCAAGCGCTACAAAGCAGCCAATAATCGCTGCATTTAACAATAGGAAAAGCGCAAAATACCCTTTCCCCTTTTCGGTGACGTTCCAAGAGGAGAGCACACCAATAAGGACTACAAATACAGAAAGGATTACCATACTAATACTTATCCCATCTACGCCTACAAAATATTCTATGGACAACTCGCCTAATTCACCCAATTGTAGATTAATCCAGCTTATTTTTTCTACAAATTGGAAGCTTTCAAGAGTGTTGTTTCCTATGCGTTGCGTATCGAAGTTATTGTAAAGGACGGATACTACTATCATCTGAAGTAATGAAACAACTAGTGCAATGTATTTATACATCACCTTTTGACTTGATGGAACAAAAAGCACCAATAGCGTCCCAATAAGGGGAATAAAAATTAATACCGAAAGTAAACTACTATTCATACTATTTATTCTTTTTTCAAACTACAAACCACAAAATCATCATCAATATTCCCAATCCAGCCCATACAATATGCGTTTGCACTTTCCCTGTTTGTATATTCTTTGACAACCACCCAATTGCACTAGTGACAAAAGCGGACAAATGCACCAAACCATCCACAATATATTGATCGAACAAGCCAATGAATTTGGCCAAAATCACATTAAAGATAGCAAAGTAATTAATTATTCTATCTATCATTTTTTCTTCAACTGTCTTTACAGCATTTGCTATATTTATAATCTGACGTATAAAAACGACATCATATATTTTATTAAGATGCCAATTATTAAAAGATAATGATTGCCATTTGTTTTGGTAATCTAACTCTTTATGAAGGTTTTGTACGTAAACTCCTGAGGGTTTGAACTTAGCATAGGCTAAGCCCATCCCAACTAACATTAATGTTATAGATCCGTATGATACAATAGCGCTATGTATCGCTACATGACTGGACAGCCCTTTGATAATCCATGAATGTGAACCATCGAATGGATTGGAAGAAAATAACACAAACACAGAACCTATGGCAAGTAAACCCAATGGGATTTTCATAATTAATGAAACACTAGCGAAATTAGGGGTATTGATTACCTTTACTTTTGGTAATCTAAACTCTCCAAAAAATATTATCACGACCATTCTTGTTACATAAAACGCAGTAATTAATACTGAGCTAAATGCCAAAACAGGCACAACTAACTGCCATCCAATGTTCATAGTAGACGATGCCATTAGTATCGCTTCTTTCGACAAAAATCCTGAAAATAAAGGCATCCCCATAAGCGCCATACTAGATAGCAGAAACACCAAAAAAGTGAATGGCATTTTTTTTCTTAATCCTCCCATCAATCTAATATCTTGAGTATCAAAATTCACATCATTTTTACTGGAGAACTGGTGTAAGCTATGAATAATCGCTCCAGCTGATAAAAACAAGCAAGCTTTAAAAAAGGCATGCGTAATTAAGTGAAAAATAGCTGCATCATAAGCTCCTGCTCCTACCCCAATCACCATGTACCCTAACTGTGAAATAGTAGAGAATGCTAATATTTTTTTAATATCAAATTGCCGTAAAGCCGCCACACCCCCCATGAAAGCAGTAATCGCTCCTATTAATGCCATTACATGAAGCGCTTCTACAGGCACAAAAGGAACAATCCTTGCTAATAAGAACACACCAGCGGCAACCATAGTCGCTGCATGGATTAACGCAGAGACAGGAGTTGGCCCTTCCATGGCATCGGGCAACCATACAAGCAATGGGAACTGTGCGGACTTACCAACAACACCACCAAATAAACACAAGGCAGCTACATAAATTGATGGGTCTGATGTCTCCACTACAGATGTTAAAGTTTCTAAATCGAGCGTATTATATTTCGACCGTAAAATCATTAATCCTATCAGAAAGCCGAGATCACCAATTCTATTTACCAAAAATGCTTTTTTTGACGCTTTAGCAGCAGCCTCTTTATGAAACCAAAAACCTATTAAGAGGTACGATGAAAATCCTACCAATTCCCAAAAAACAAACATTAAAAGCAAGTTATCTGAAAGCACAATCCCTAACATAGAAAAAGTGAACAGGCCCAAATAAGAAAAATAACGATTATACCCTTTGTCACCTTTCATATACTCCATAGAGAACAAATGCACCAAAAAAGATACAAACGTGACAAGTAGTAGGAGTAAAACGGTGAGATTATTCAGCCAAATACCAGAAGTAAACAGGATTCCGTTTCCTATTTCAAACCAAACCCATCGACTATGATCGGGAGGGTTATTCCAACTATTCGCAAAAAGAAATAGGGCTATCACAAAACTAACAAATAACAAAAACGATGACATAAACGCACCATTTCTATTTTTTAATGGCAAAAAGCTTAACAATAAAAAAGAAAAGAATGGCATAAATAGTAACACCAACGAAAATTGAGTAAGAAGAGAAAATGGTAATATCGTCTCTAAACTATTCATCCTTTTAGTTCATTAGGCTCGTCTACATTCGAAGTAGCATAATACTGATACATACGGACAACAACTGCCAAGGCAACTGCCGCTTCTGCTGCAGCAACTACAATCACAAAAAGGGCGAAAATTTGGCCTTGAATTTGGGGATCATTGATGCTAAACCCAATTAAATTCACATTCGCCCCATTGAGCATTAATTCAACACCGAGTAATACCAGAATAGCATTTTTTTTAATAACAACTATTGATAGCCCTATGGAAAATAGTGAAATTCCTATTACTAAAAAATGTTGGACTGTAATCATTCTTTTATCTCCTTTCTTTTTTCTGAAATTACAGCTGCACCTATTAATGCAATCAATAAAAGTATAGCAGCTATCTCAAAAGGGATTAAATATTTACTCATTAGATCAACCCCAATAACTTCAATCATTTTTTTTGGCATTTCAACACTTTTATTTAGCACTTCGAAGTTTGCCGAAAAAATAATAAAAGACAGCACAGAAAAAAACACAACACCTAAGATCACACCCATGCGTTTATTATGGCTTTCAGTTACTAGTACTTTGCCTGAAAGCTTAGTGGTGAGCATAAGTCCAAAAATCATTAAAATCAAAATTCCTCCTACATAAATCAACAACTGCGTTACACCAATAAAACTAGCATTGCCCAGTACATATATACTTGCTACTGAAAAAAAAGAGAGAATTAAAAAAAAAGTAGCATAAAGCACATTTCTTGTAAACAAGACTCCTAATGCAGAAATCACTGCTAATAGCCCAAAGAAATAAAACATGTTAATCGTCCAATTCATTACTCTTCTTTTTTCTTTTTCATGACAGGTCGGGGTCTAAACTTTGGTTTCGTCACATTTGTTTTTCCTTGTTCGGCATTCTCTTCAGGAATAGTTTTTTTTATTATTGGTTTCATTTTTATTTTAGGACTGGCCTTCTTCTTATCTATGCTAATCAGTTTACTTGCTTCTTGTTTTTCTAAATTAAATTTCTCTAACGCCTCTTTTTTTTCACTTACCTCACTTGAGGTAAGTGTTGCAAATTCAAAGTTGTGTTTTTTTACTTCAAATTCACTAAAATCAAATTCATTAGTCATCGTTAAACATTCGGTAGGGCACACCGTTGTACAAAGACCACAAAAGCAACATTTTGACATGTTAATATCAAATTTTGCTGCATGTATTCTTTTTGGAGTACCATCTGATGTTTTGCCTAAATCTTCTACTGCCCTTATCGGTTCAATATCAATACAATCTACAGGGCAAACTTTAACACATTTGTCGCAAACAATACAATCATCAATTTCGTTATGAAGTTGATATCGTCCATTATCGGGAATAGGCAACTCCTCGTGAGGATAAAGGACTGTTTGTAACCCATTATTTTTTTCAAAGTAATTGTCAGATTCTACCCCAATAGCATTACGCTGTTTTCGGGCATTCCAAAAATGTCCTGTGGTTACTTTTATCCCTTCTATTAAGGTGGAGACGGTGATTCTAACGTTTGCCCAATATTTAGTTTGATTTTCTTTCAATTTAGCTCGCTTTCTTAAGCGTAAATTTAAAAGTACTTCCATTACCTTCATCACTTTCCACCCAGATTTTTCCTCCATTCATCTCCACAAATTCTTTACAAAGCAGCAAACCTATTCCTGTACCCTTTTCAAGTTCAGTACCAGACGTTGTAAATGATGTGGATGAGCTAAATATTTTTGGTAAATTTTCTTTACTAATGCCTACTCCATCATCTTTTATTGATATACAAACATATTCACCCATATCTTCTGATAAAATCTCCACCTTACCTTCTTTATTGGTAAATTTTATTGCGTTGTTCACCAAGTTGCGAATTACAAGTCTCAGCATATTAAAGTCAACAAGAACCTTCCTAAACGATTCTACTTTATTTTTCACTTCTATGCCTTTTTCCAAATGACCTTGTATCACCTCTAATTCATCATTTATAGCACGCTCAAGCTCAATAATAGTTGGGTCATGACTTGTTTCTTTCATTTGTATTTTGGCCCAACTCAATAAATTTTCCAACAAACTATTTGTCCCCTCAAACTTAATTTTAAGCTCCTTTAATAATTCTCTTAGCTCTTTATCACTTAATGCACCCATGCTCAACAATTCCAGCACCCCACTTAATGATTGAAACGGAGACTTTAAGTCATGTGATATAATAGAAAAGAACTTATCTTTTATATTATTGAGTTTATCAAGTTGTCTGTTTTTGATTTCAATTTCTTTCTTTTGCCCTCTTAACAAGTCGTTTCTTTTCTTTTTGCTTTTTACATTTACCACCAACACAATCGAGATGATTAATATAAACATTAGCCCTCCATATAAAATTGTATTTTCGGCCTTTTCCCTTTGTAGTTCAGCAGCATCACTGGCCCTAGATTCCTTAAACTGTGCTATTTCCTTATCTTTTTTCTCTGATTCAAATTGGGTTTCCATTAAAGCCACTTTCATGGCAGTCTCTGAATTAAAAACACTATCAGCATTTGTCTTATACAACTGATAATACTTTAGTGATTCTTTAAAGTCTCCTTTTATTTCATAAAACAAGGATAGTGCCTCATAAAATCTTGATTCTAATTCTTTATCTTTCAACTCTAATGAAATTGGCAAGCCACGATATAAATTTCCTTCAGCACTTTCCAATGAATTTAATTTTATATGTAATACGCCTAACCCTAAATTCGCTTCTGCTATTCCTATCAAATTACTAACGCTTTCATTAATATCTAAAGCTCGATTATAATAGTGCATAGCTATAATTAGTTGATCATTTTCTTCCTTTATCTTAGCTATTTCCATCAAACTTTGAGCTGACAATTCTTTTACACCCATACTATCACTTATCATAATTGAAGATTCTAAATAGGCTATCGCCTGATTAGGCATGGACTGTAAATGAGAAATGATCCCTAATTCAAAATCGGAGTAAGCAAGACCTTCAATGTCATTTATTTTTTCACTCAACAACTTGGATTGATTGATGTACTCTAGTGCTTTGGAGTAGTTTTTCTGAACTTTATACACTCTTCCTATATTAAACATTGAAACTGCTTCTAATAGAGAGTCACCAGAATTTTGACTTAACTTCAATGATTTTATAAAATAGGTATAGGCATTCTCGTAGTCATAAAGCTCCATATAACTATCTCCTATATTGTTTGTTATTATCGCTATGTTTTCTTGAAAACTCTTACTAAACTCAATTTCATATGCTCTTTTATAAAAGTCTAGCGATTGTAAATACTTTCCTTGAATTGTGAACACATCTGCTCTTGACATCAATGCTCTAACACGTAAATAGTCATTATCCAAGCTATCTGCTATTTTACTTGCTTTCTCGCCATATTTATAAGATTGTGCCACATTATAATACACGCTTAAGTGCGTTAATTCAGCAAGGTATAACACTCTAATGGAGTCGTCATCAAGACGGGACATTCTTGACACCAAGGTGTCAATATATATTTCATTATCCGTCAAGTAGGCAGTAGAATCTAATGGTTTAGGATCACCAATAATATCTACTTTGGTTTCTTGTAATTGAGACCAACCTATTACAGGCATAACCAAAATAGAAACAATTAATATGACTACTATTTTTCGATTCATTATATCATTAGTAATCTCCATAATCCTGACATAAAAATCAAGAATATTGCAAAAGGAGTTAAATACTTCCAACTTAAATTCATTAATTGGTCAATACGTAACCGAGGATACGTCCACCTTACCCACATTTGAGCCATTACCCATAACATTGCTTTTGATATTAGCCATAAAATAGACCATAAATTTCCTATAATAGTCCCGGGTTGCCCTGTGGTCCAATTCGCTAATGTAATATTTCCAATATTTGGCAAAGGCGTATTCCAACTACCAAAAAAGAGAATCACCCCTAAAATAGCTACCAAAAGCATCATTCCATATTCTGATAACATAATAATTGCCCATCGGAAACCTGAATACTCAGTATGAAACCCTGCCACCAACTCTGATTCCGCCTCTGGTAAGTCAAATGGTGCTCGGTTACTTTCTGCTAAGGTACTAATAAAGTAAATTACAGCTACTGGAATTAATACTGGTGCCCTAAAAATATTCCAAGTAAAAAACCCTCCCCAAGCCGTTACATCAATAGCCATTGTTTTTATCCCAAAAAGGAAGTTTTTAGTACTTTCCAAGTCGGGAAAAACATTTATCAACACACTTTGTTGATATGAAATTTCTTGTAAACTTAACGACTGTGAAATCATCACTACACACAACACCGAAAGTGTGACAGGTATTTCGTAGGAAATAATTTGTGCCACAGCACGCAAAGAACCTAGCAATGAATATTTACTATTAGCTCCCCATCCGGCCATCAAAATTCCAACTACATCTAACGAAACAATAGCTATTAAAAAATAAACCCCGTTTTGAGATAAAGAGCCTACCCAACTTGAGGTTAAAGGTAATATTGCGAATCCACAAAATATGGCAGTAAATATTACTATTGGCGCCAACATGAAAAGTGTCTTATTAGCGTTCTTAGGAATAATATCTTCTTTTTGGATTAACTTAAGTAAATCGGCTACCGTCTGATACCAACCATACTTACCAACTTCCATAGGCCCGTATCTATCCTGAATAAATGCTGATATTTTACGTTCAGCATAAACAGCAAACACAGTATACATCAATAGAAATGGTAAAAAAAATACAAGAGTACTCATCTGTGATTAAAAGTAAACTAATAATTTATTTTTATCACATAATTTCAAAAAAACTTACCCCTGCTTTATTAATCCCAAAGCGAATGTTTTATTAATTTTATAGGGCTATCGAAAAACATATTTGCAGATGATTCAAATGAAGTAGTAAAATCAGAAACCATAAATAAATCAGGTTCTTCCACTTTATCATTTTTTAAATTTTCTTCTTCTAAATATTGCTTTAAACTTAACGCCACTACATGAGCTGAATCTACAATTTCAAGATCATTACTGGTAAGCAATTGTATTTCATCCTTTATCAGTGGGTAGTGGGTGCAACCCAATATCAAGCCGTCAATATTCTGAAGTTGTTTATGGGCTAAATATTCCTCAATAATTTCATGACTTATTTTATTATTAAAATATCCCTCTTCTATCATTGGCACTAGCAAAGGGGTAGCTAATGACTTTAGCGATATATCAGCATCTAGTGCTTTTATTTTTTGATCATAAACCTCAGAAAGCACTGTTCTCTTTGTTCCGATAAGCCCCACTTTTCTGTTGGGGAAATTAGCTCCGACAAATCTCACCATAGGGTCAATTACATTTATAATTTTGACTCTTTTCCCTACGTATTCCTTTAACAATTCATAAGACGAAGAACTAGCAGAATTACAAGCGATTAAAATAACCTTACATTTAGCTTTTAATAATACGTCCGCAATTTTAATTGAGTAGGACTGAATTGCAGCCTCAGATTTATCCCCATAAGGAAGATGAGCTGTATCACCAAAATAAATGATACGCTCATTAGGCAAAATCTTTTTAACCGCTTTGGCAACAGTTAACCCTCCTATCCCACTATCAAATAGACCAATTGGTTGGTTGTTTTTCATCATTATTTTTTTGCAAATGTAGCAAAAGTCAATTGTCTTTATTACCACTTCCTGAAAATCCAACTAATTTTATTAATATTGTGCATCAAAACTAATAATGGACACAAATTACAATTAAGATGTCATACAACTTATTAAAAGAAAAAAAAGGAATAATATTTGGAGCATTAGATGAAAACTCTATCGCATGGAAAACTGCTTTGAAGGCACATGAAGAAGGGGCAACGTTTGTATTAACCAATGCACCTATAGCCATGAGAATGGGAAAAATAAATGAATTGGCAGAACATTGTGGCGCAGAAATAATTCCTGCTGATGCTACATCTATTGAAGACTTAACAACTCTTTTTGAAAAATCACAAGAGGTGTTAGGAGGTAAATTAGATTTCGTATTGCATTCCATTGGCATGAGTCCAAACGTAAGAAAAGGGAAAGCTTATGGGGATTTAAACTATGAATGGTTTATGAAATCACTAGACGTTTCAGGGGTTTCATTCCATAAAGTACTTCAAACAGCGGAAAAAACTGACGCCATGAATGAGTGGGGTTCTATATTAGCTTTATCATATATTGCTGCACAGCGAACTTTTCCAGATTATTCAGATATGGCTCAAGCAAAAAGTGTATTAGAATCTATCGCACGAAGTTATGGAGCACGCTTTGCTAAACTCAAAAATGTAAGAGTAAACACCATTTCTCAATCACCTACCATGACTACCGCAGGTAGTGGCGTTGGAGGGTTTGATGTATTTTTCGACTATGCGGACAAATTATCTCCATTAGGTAATGCTAGTGCCGAAGATTGCGCCAACTATATTGTCGCTATGTTCTCTGATTTTACTCGTATGGTTACTATGCAAAACTTAATGCATGACGGAGGGTTCTCTCATTCAGGAATTACGGATGAAATAATTACAGAGCTTACAAAGGGAAAATAAGATAAGTATTTATGAGCTGTTGATATTCTAATGTATCTCAACAGCTCATTTTAATTAACAAATGAAGTTATTAGTTTGGTATCATTCCCCAATGCTAAAATAAATTTAGGTCTTAATATCACATCAAAAAGAATTGATGGATATCATAATATTGCCTCCTGTTTTTACCCAATTCCATGGCATGATATATTAGAAATTATCCCTTCCGAAAAGCTAAAATTTACTAATTCAGGAATTTCAATACCTGGAAACATTGAAGATAACTTATGTTTAAAGGCATTTCATTTACTAAAAAAAGAATATGACATCCCTAACGTTCATATTCATCTTCACAAAATCATCCCCATTGGCGCAGGGCTAGGTGGCGGCTCTTCTGATGCTGCCTTTACGCTAAAAACATTAAACAAAAAATTCAAATTACGCATTGATAATCAACACCTTGAATATTATGCGGCACAATTAGGAAGTGACTGTCCTTTTTTTATTAAAAATAGCCCAATATTGGCAACAGAAACAGGTACTACATTTTCACCTGTTTCTGTTGAATTATCCAAGAAATTTCTGATCGTTATGAAACCTGACATTCACATTTCTACCGCAGAAGCTTATGTAGGTGTTACTCCTAAACCGCTAAAACCTACCGTTAAAGATATTATCGAAAATTCACCAATTACTAAATGGCGAGATCTTTTGCATAACGACTTTGAAGATTCAATTTTCCCAAATCATCCTGAAATTGAAAGCATAAAAAAAGAATTATATAAAAAAGGAGCCTCATTTGCTAGCATGACAGGTTCTGGTTCGGCTGTTTATGGAATATTTGAAGAAGCCATCAACACTAAAACATTCAACAATTCAATGTTGTATTCCGCATACCTATAAACAAGAAGGGTGATTACTCTATTCTCATTTGGTACAAAAAAATACAACTAACAGGCCAACTCAAGGTGATTAGTCAACGAGTCGAGTACTGAATCTGCCACTAGCAAATAAAATGGTTCTGGGTTATTGTCAACCTGAACACTCTCCAATGCCTTGTAATACCTCATTCTTGAAACATTATCCCCTTTTAAATTCGCAATAGTATACCCATGCTGAAGCAATATCAAATTCATGATTAATCGAGAAGTACGACCATTTCCATCAATAAAAGGATGTATACTTACCAAACGCTCATGCATTTCTGCTGCTAAAATTACAGGATGCATGTTTTTCCGATGAGCCTCATAGTAAGAAAAGTAATCTTTCATTAATTTTTCTAACAAATAAGGTTGAGGAGGTACATGTTCACTCCCAGTAATTCGAACAGGAACTGACCTATATCTTCCAGCATTATTTTTATCAATACCTTTCAAAATAAGATGATGAAGTTCCAATACCACCCTTCTATTCAAGACACCATTTTCTTTAACGAGTTGTTCCATATAATCAATTGCATCGGTATGATTAACTGCTTCTAGATGCTCTCGCATAGATTTACCCCCAATAGTAAGTCCTTCATTTACTATTAAATTGGTTTCTTGAAGCGTCAGCGTATTCCCTTCAATTCGATTGCTCTGAAACGTGTAATCGACATGGAAGTAATCCATCATTTTGCCCAACTGAACCGCATCTAATGGGCGAACGTTTTGCCATTTCTTTTGAGACTCATCAATTATTTTTAATTTTTTATTAATTCTATCACTAATCTCAGGCAAAACAAAGACATCGTCTCCGCTCAAATATTCCACTCTACTCTCCGCAAGTTGTAAAACTTCTAGCGCCAGAGGTTGATATTTTACTACCTCTACTATTTTTTCAACCATTAAGAGTTTTCTCAACTCATGAATTGAAAAACCAAATACATCGCTTATTACTTCTAAATTAGCCTCAGTAGGGGTTCGAGTGCCTTTTTCAAATTTACTTATTAATGCAGCATCAATTCCCGTTTTTGAAGCTACCTCTCTAAGTACCATTCCACTAGTAGCTCGTAAGTTTCGTAAGGTTAGATGTAATGCTTTCATTATTGACAAAATAATTGTTGACAAAATTAGTCAAAAATATACGTATAAAAAAAACATTCTTATTTTTTTATACCACAGCTATTTATTTACATATTCCTTCTATACTGACCTCCAACCTCAAAAAGTGCATTCGTGATTTGACCTAAAGAACAAACTTTACTTGCCTCCATTATCTCTTCAAAAATATTAGCATTCTGAACGGCACTTTGTTGTACTTTTTCCAATCGATCGTTAACAGTATCTGAATTTTTTCTCTGCAAGTTACTTAACATCTCTATTTGATACTCTTTCTCTTCAGTAGTAGCTCTAATTACTTCTCCTGGAATTACTGTAGGTGACCCTTTCGAGCTTAAAAAAGTGTTAACACCAATAATAGGAAACGCTCCATTATGCTTTAATGTTTCGTAGTATAAACTCTCCTCTTGTATTTTACTACGTTGGTACATCGTTTCCATTGCACCTAAAACTCCACCTCGCTCTGTTATTTTATCAAATTCTAATAGTACTGCTTCTTCTACCAAATCTGTTAATTCCTCAATTATAAAAGATCCTTGAGTAGGATTTTCGTTTTTTGCCAACCCTAATTCTTTATTAATTATTAACTGTATCGCCATCGCCCTTCTTACTGAATCTTCAGTAGGTGTAGTTATTGCCTCATCGTAGGCATTGGTATGCAACGAATTACAGTTGTCGTATATAGCATATAGTGCTTGAAGAGTAGTTCGAATGTCATTAAAATCTATCTCTTGAGCATGCAAAGATCTACCTGATGTCTGAATATGATACTTTAACATCTGTGAACGACTATTTGCTCCATATTTATTCTTCATGGCCTTTGCCCAAATTCTTCTTGCTACTCGTCCAATTACTGCATACTCAGGATCAATGCCATTTGAAAAGAAAAAAGATAGGTTTGGTGCAAATTTATTAATGTCCATCCCTCTACTCAAATAGTACTCTACATAAGTGAATCCGTTTGCTAATGTCAACGCTAATTGTGTTATTGGATTAGCTCCTGCTTCAGCAATATGATAACCAGAAATAGAAACTGAATAAAAATTTCGAACATTCTGATTAATAAAATACTCTTGCACATCT
>Ga0224506_10001712_pt1 | contig 15514 bp, 13 predicted proteins | sample SF_Jan12_sed_USG_2_FD_169108 | JGI IMG/M metagenome (GOLD analysis project Ga0224506, IMG submission 169108) | Sediment microbial communities from San Francisco Bay, California, United States - SF_Jan12_sed_USGS_8_1 | ecosystem: Environmental > Aquatic > Marine > Sediment | place: USA... | reverse complement strand
AGGCGAACAAGCTATGCTTTTTTTAAACCGTCGTGGCTATGCACCACTTACCCTTTGTCGCACCTGCGGCCACCGGCTTAAGTGTCCTAATTGTTCGGCTTGGTTGGTGGAACACCGCACCGGTAAACGTTTGCAATGCCATCACTGCGGTTATTCAGCAGCCATGCCTAAAAATTGCCCAGAATGCCAAGCCGAAAATAGCTTTGCCGCCTGTGGCCCCGGGGTTGAACGCTTAGCCGAAGAAGTAAAAGAACATTTCCCTAATATTCGTATGGCACTGGCCAGTTCCGATACTCTTTCCGGCCCCATAAAAGCGGCCGATTTGGTTAAACGCATCGAAAACCACGAAGTTGATTTAATCATCGGCACCCAAGTGGTGGCCAAGGGTTATCACTTTCCCTTGCTTACACTGGTTGGTGTTGTTGATGGCGATTTAGGTTTAGCTGGTGGTGATTTGCGCGCATCTGAGCGAACGTATCAGTTACTTTATCAGGTGGCGGGGCGTGCGGGCCGCGAACAAAAACAAACCCAAAAACCGGGCCTAGTGGTGGTACAGACTTTTATGCCCGATCATCCGGTGATGCAGGCAATAAAGGCGGGGTCACGCGATCAATTTATTATTGCCGAAACCGATGCGCGCAAAGCAATGGCCATGCCGCCGTTTGGTAAACTGGTCGCGCTAATAATTTCTGGTAGCGATGAGCGCAGTGTTGATGAAATGGCCGCTAAGCTATCACGCAGTGCGCCAAATATAGATGGCGTACAGGTTTTGGGGCCTGCCCCGGCACCGCTTTCGTTGTTGCGCGGCAAACACCGCAGAAGGTTTTTAGTTAAACTTAAATCAAACATTTCACCGCAACCAGTTATTGGTGAATGGCTGGCCAAAGCTGGAATAAATAAATCTTCATTTAAAGAAAAACAGGCACAAGAACGCGCAGTCAGGGTGCAAATAGACATTGACCCGCAAGGGTTCATGTAAGGGCTTCATGTGGGTTTTTTTATTTTGTAATTTTGGGCTCGCCCTTGAGCGTCCCCGCAGGTGCAGTTTTTGGTTCGTTATAATCAAACACCTTAACGTGGGGTTTGCCTGCCATCGCCTTGGCCTCGGCTTCAGCCTTTAGCCAGCGCCGTTCCGGCCCACGGTAACCGTCAGCGTCTTCAACGAACGGGCGTTGCGCCATGATGGAATTATAAACTCTTTTATAAAGTGCCGCAGCTGATACAGGTTTGGCCAAAAATTCATCCACCCCGGCATTCCTCGATAGCTTAATGTGTTCTTGTTCAAGGTGGCTGGTAACCATGATTATGGGTATGGTTTTGTTGATGGGCAGCGCACCACGCCGGGCGCGAAATACAAATTCTGCTCCACTCATGCCCGGCATTTCTTCGTCAATAAAAATTAGATCAACCTGCTGGTGTTTTAGGTTTGTTATGGCCTCTTCTGCGCTTGATGCTTCTAAAATGGTTCTTATGCCGTAATTTTGCAGCGCGTTCTTTATCAACGTGCGCATAGGTTTTTCGTCGTCTATCACCAGATAGGTTTTAGATGTTATCTTAGTCGGAACCTTGGTTGGGTCCTCGGCTTTGGCCTTTTCTTTGGCTTTTCTGGCTTCACGCCGGATATCGCCAACTGGGCTGTGGTCGTCATCTTCATCTATTATGCTCATGATTGCCATGTTAAGCATTTAATTGCCCACCTGTCCAAGTTGCAAATCTCAGGCAAAAAGCTCCTAAATGGCTGAATTGGGCCCTAATTATCCAGCCCTTGTGCTGCGCCCGTTTATGGGCTCGGGTTGGGCTAACCCATTGAAACAACAAAGGGGCCTGAAGATCCATTTTACGGTGGGCCTAGATATACACAAGCCGACATTGCTGTTGGGGCTGAAAGGTGCAGAAACATTAGAGAAAACGTGTATTCAAAAGACCTAATATACTCTTAAGAGTCACCTTGCATGGCCTATGGTGCTATGTTAGAAAACAGCCGTTTCGTGCATAAAGCATCTTAAAGCTGTGGCGCTAAATTATGGGCGCTTGTTTTGCTTAGTTTGTGCGGTAGTTAGTTAATAAAAAAAGTGTTCATCAGGGCAGGAATCTCCCAAGTGTCATCCACTACAACAGGTGCAACTGGCCTTAGCGGTCGATACGCGGCAGCGCTTTATGAGCTAGCCGACGCCGATAAAAAGCTGGATAAGGTTGCCGATGACTTGCGCACCCTTGCCGCCATGATTGTTGAAAGCGATGACCTGGCACGCCTTGTTTCCTCACCCGTTTTATCGCGCGATGAGCAGACCAAGGGTATGATCGCCTTGTGCAAAAAAGCATCCATGGATGAATTAACCCAGCGTTTTGTTGGTACAACCGCACAAAACAGGCGCTTGTCTGCCCTTCCAAATATAATTAAGGCCTACCTTGATGAATTGTCCCGTCACCGGGGCGAGGCATCGGCCGAAATAGTTTGCGCCCAACAGTTGGATGAAACCCAACTTAAGGCAGTTACCGATGAGCTTAAAAAAGTAATCGGTACAAAAGTTTCCGTTGAGCAAAAGGTTGACGAAAGCCTGCTTGGCGGAATGATAGTAAAAGTCGGATCGCGAATGATCGATTCATCACTTAAAACCAAGTTGCAGCAATTGCGCCTCTCCATGAAAGGGGTTGGATAATGGATATCCGAGCCGCGGAAATTTCCGCAATACTAAAAGAACAAATCGCTAATTTTGGAACCGAGGCAGAAGTTGCCGAAGTAGGCCAAGTACTTTCAGTCGGTGACGGTATCGCCCGTGTTCATGGGCTTGATAACGTTCAAGCTGGTGAAATGGTCGAGTTTCCCGGTGGCGTTAAGGGCATGGCCCTTAACCTTGAAGCCGATAACGTTGGTGTGGTTATCTTCGGCGAAGATCGATACATCAAAGAAGGCGACACCGTAAAGCGTACCGGAGCAATTGTTGAGGTGCCAACCGGCGCTGGCCTTCTTGGCCGTGTGGTTGATGGTCTGGGCAATCCGATTGACGGCAAAGGCCCGCTTGAAAACGTAAAGCAATCGCGCGTTGAGGTAAAAGCACCGGGTATTATCCCGCGTAAATCAGTGCACGAACCGATGCAGACCGGGCTTAAAGCTATTGATAGCCTTATTCCCATTGGTCGTGGCCAGCGCGAACTTATTATTGGTGACCGTCAAACCGGTAAAACGGCTGTTATTATTGACACCATCATAAACCAAAAAGTCACCAACGATGCGGCTAAAAATGACAGCGAAAAACTGTTTTGCATCTATGTTGCTATTGGGCAAAAACGTTCAACCGTTGCTCAGTTGGTTAAAACCCTGAACGATTACGGCGCAATGGAATATTCAGTTGTTGTTGCCGCAACCGCATCCGATCCAGCACCAATGCAGTTTTTGGCACCTTATACCGGTGCTACCATCGGTGAATTTTTCCGCGACAATGCCCAGCATGCAGTTATTTTTTATGACGATCTTTCCAAGCAGGCTGTTGCTTATCGCCAGATGTCGCTTTTGCTTCGTCGCCCGCCGGGCCGTGAAGCATATCCGGGTGACGTTTTCTATCTTCATTCCCGTCTTTTGGAACGCGCCTGTAAACTGGGCGATGCGGCTGGTAATGGCTCGCTAACTGCGTTGCCAGTTATTGAAACCCAAGCTGGTGACGTTTCGGCATATATTCCGACCAACGTTATTTCCATTACCGATGGCCAGATCTTTTTGGAATCTGAACTGTTCTACAAGGGTATCCGTCCAGCGGTGAACGTTGGCCTTTCGGTTAGCCGTGTTGGTTCGGCAGCCCAAATCAAAGCTATGAAACAGGTTGCGGGCTCCATTAAATTGGAACTAGCCCAATACCGTGAAATGGCCGCGTTTGCACAGTTTGCGTCTGATCTTGACCCATCCACCCAGAAACTTCTGGCCCGTGGTGCAAGGTTGACCGAATTGCTGAAACAACCGCAGTACAGGCCGCTTCCAGTTGAAGACCAGGTCGCGATTATTTTTGCAGGCGTGAACGGTTACCTTGATGGCATTAAAACCGAAGACGTGGGTCGGTTTGAACACGCTTACATTGGCGAAATACGCACCAAGGGAACAGACATCCTTGAGGCAATTCGCGCTGAAAAAGCAATTTCCGATGAAACCAGTGACAAGCTGAAAAAACTTCTCGATGGTTTTGTTAAAAACTTTGCGTAACGCTTAAAAATACGAAAGCAAAAGCCAGATGGCCAACCTTAAGGACCTGAAAACCCGGATTGAAAGCGTTAAATCGACGCGGAAAATCACCTCTGCCATGAAAATGGTGGCGGCGGCAAAGTTGCGCCGGGCACAGGACGCGGCGGAAAATGCCCGTGGTTATTCCGAACGGATGTCTCGGATGTTAGGCTCGCTGGCTGAATCTTTTGCCGGAATTGAAGGCGGGCCAAAACTTTTTGCCGGAACCGGTTCTGATAAAACCCATCTGGTTGTAGCATTTACCGCCGATCGTGGTTTGTGTGGCGGTTTTAATGGTTCGATCGTGCGTGAAACCCGTAAAATTGTTCGCGAACTTAAATCTGAAGGCAAAGCCGTTAAGGTTTTGTTTGTTGGGCGCAAGGCGGCCGATGTTTTAAAACGTGAACTGGGTGATAGCGTAGTTGATATCATCACTGGGATTGCCGGGAAAAAAGGCATCGCCTTTGTCGAGGCACAAAATGTTTCTTTACGAATTAGGGAAATGTTCGAAGCTGGTGAATTTGATGTTTGCTCGATTGTGTTTAACAAATTTCAATCGGCCATGACCCAAACAGTTACCCGCCAACAGCTTATTCCGTTTGTGGGCGAAAAGTCTGAAAAGCCAGCTAATGATGATAAAAAATCAGTGCCCGATAGTGGGCCTAAGGCTGCTTATATATTTGAACCCGAAGAAGACGAAATCTTAGCCGATTTGCTGCCAAAAAATCTAAGTGTACAAATTTTTCAAGCCATGCTCGAAAGCTCGGCTTCTGAACATGGTTCACGAATGACGGCAATGGATTCTGCCACGCGTAATGCTGGCGACATGATTGACGGTCTAACCTTGACTTACAACAGGACCCGTCAGGCATATATTACCAAGGAACTAATCGAAATTATATCCGGCGCGGAAGCGCTTTAGAAAAATCAACGCGCATTTGCGCTAAATGTTTTGTTTAATGCCAAGACTACGCTTAAGAGGAGCTACCCTGATGGCACAAAAAAGTACCGGTTACATCACACAGGTCATGGGCGCCGTCGTTGACGTGCGTTTCCCATCAGGCGACCTTCCCAATATTTTAGCGGCACTGCACGCCCAAAACCAAGGCAAACGCCTTGTTTTAGAGGTTGCCCAACATCTGGGTGAAAGCACAGTTCGTACCATCGCCATGGATTCAACTGACGGCCTGCAGCGTGGGCAAGAAGCTGTTGATACCGGCGATGCAATCATGGTTCCAGTTGGCCCCGGCACACTGGGTCGGATCATGAACGTGGTGGGTGAACCCATTGATGAACTTGGCCCGATCGATTCAAAAATGACCGCGCCAATTCATGCGCAGGCACCGGACTTTGCCGATCAATCAACCGAAACAGAAATTTTGGTTACCGGCATTAAGGTTGTTGATCTAATCGCACCTTATGCTAAAGGCGGCAAAATTGGCCTGTTCGGCGGTGCTGGTGTGGGCAAAACGGTTCTTATTATGGAACTGATTAACAATATTGCTAAAGCGCACGGTGGTTATTCGGTGTTCGCAGGCGTTGGTGAACGCACCCGTGAAGGTAATGACCTTTATCATGAAATGATTGAATCGGGCGTTATCAAAGTTGGCGAAGAAGGTTCCAAAGCTGCATTGGTTTATGGTCAAATGAACGAACCTCCAGGGGCGCGTGCCCGTGTGGCGTTGACCGGCCTTACCCAGGCTGAATATTTCCGCGACCAAGAAGGCCAAGACGTTTTGTTCTTCGTTGATAATATTTTCCGCTTTACCCAAGCAGGTTCCGAAGTGTCGGCGCTATTGGGTCGTATTCCATCGGCGGTGGGTTATCAGCCAACATTGGCAACCGATATGGGTACTATGCAAGAACGCATTACATCCACCAAAAAAGGATCAATTACATCTGTGCAGGCGGTTTATGTTCCGGCTGATGATTTGACTGACCCGGCACCTGCAACATCGTTTGCGCATTTGGATGCAACTACCGTTCTATCGCGCCAGATTGCTGAACTTGGTATCTATCCGGCGGTGGATCCACTTGATTCAACCTCGCGTGTTCTTGATCCACGGGTGGTCGGCGAAGAACATTACCATGTTGCCACATCGGTTCAGCGCATATTGCAGGCATATAAATCTTTGCAAGACATCATTGCCATTCTTGGTATGGATGAGCTTTCCGAAGAAGATAAATTGACCGTGGCTCGTGCGCGTAAAATCCAGCGTTTCCTTTCCCAGCCGTTCTTTGTGGCCGAAGTATTTACCGGATCACCCGGAAAACTGGTTCCATTGGAAGACACAATCAAAGGCTTTAAGGGCATCATCGAAGGCGCCTATGACCACCTGCCGGAAGCGGCATTTTATATGGTTGGCACCATTGAAGAAGCAATGGAAAAAGCTAAGAAAATGGCTGCAGAAGCAGCCTAATAAACAAGCCATAAAACACCGGAGGTTAATAAATGTCCGATAGTACAGTTGCAGAAATGGTTGAATTTGAATTGGTCGCGCCAGAGCGTTTGGTTCAAAGCAAATCCGTCGGCATGGTGGTGGTGCCGTGCACCGAAGGTGACATTGGTGTGTTGCCGGGCCATGCCCCGTTAATCGGAACTGTGCGCCCCGGTGTTGTGGATATTCATGAAAACGGCAAAGTAACCGACCGGGTTTTTGTTTCCGGTGGTTTTGTCGAAGTAACGCCTGATCGTTGCACCCTTTTGGCCGAAGAAGCCATCGCGGTTGCAGATATTACCCGCGAAAATGCCGATGCAAGGCTTGCCCAAGCACAAGGGTTATTGGAAAAAGCCAAAAGCGAAGTTGAAAAATCACGCGCCACTGCGGCGGTTGAAATGGCCGAAGCAATGTTGGCCGCCCTTGGCGCTGGTGCCCAACAACATTAAAAATTAAAAAATGCGTAAAAATTACGCGCAAAAAAATGCAAAGTCTAACAGGGCTTTTAAAAAGGCGGTACAGCAATGTATCGTCTTTTTAATTATTGCCAACCGACTTGTTAGACTACATAGGGAATATAGCCTTTGTCAGCGCGCATGATGTGGTTGGTTAGCCATTTTTTCAAGAACTCTAAAACTTCATCAATATTTATGGCGCTAGAGTTGGCTTTGTATGCGGTCGCAATATCGTTTACGGTTTTACGAATGTCATCGTGGCGCGAAAGGTGCTCATCCTTTCCCGGATAATCGCTATCCATGAATAATTCTTCTTCCCGGTCAAAATGGCGATTTACATAATCAACCAGACAGGAAATTGTTTGCGCTATTTCCTCGTCTGAAAAACCTTCGCTTACCCGATTGAATAATTCATTGGTAATGTTGACTAATGTTTGATGATCAAAATCGACCATGGAATGGCCGACCATATATTCTTTTTTCCACTCAATAAACAATTTATGCTTACCCCACGTTTATATGCCCCTATATTGAATAAAAAGCATCTGCGTTATATGGTCAACCCATTAAATCCAGACAGTCGTATCTGCATGTTAAAAAAGGAATAAAACAAATGAAGCTTTATCTAGTGCGCCACGGTAAAGCCGAAGACAGCGTTGACGCCAGCGGCGAACGCCCATTAAGCCAACGCGGTATGGCCGATGTCGAAGCCCAAGCCAAATTTCTTGATAACGCTGGCGTTCGGGTAACAAACATTTATCACAGCGGAAAGTTGCGCGCCCGGCAAACGGCTGAAATATTATCAGCCCTTGTTGCCCCCGGCGTTGCCTTGCAAAAAATAGATAACATTACACCCATGGACGACACCACATATTTAGCCCAACAAATACAAAGCTGGAACACCGACACCATGGTCTGCGGGCACAACCCATTTATGGAGCGCATGGCTGCGCGTTTGTTGGCTGGCAATGATGAAGCAAGCGCAGTAATGGTAAAAACTGGAACCGTAATGTGTTTTGAAAAATTTTCTGATACATGGGTGATGAACTGGATGGTGGTGCCGTGCCTTACACGCGATATTGAATACTAACGCTTGTTCTTTTTCTTTCCCTTCCATCGTGATCCGCCCCTTGCTTTGGTGCCAGCAGCGATGGACGCGCCCGGTGCATCAAGGCCTAATTCGTGGGCCTCTAACCTTCGTACTTCATCTCGTAATCTGGCGGCCTCTTCAAATTCCAGGTCAGCCGCTGCCACTTGCATCCGTTTTTCCAAATCTTCAATGTGCTGGCGCAAAGTTTTGCCCACCAATTGTTCATCGCCTGACGCACCAGTATTTACCGTCACATAATCGTGCTCGTAAACGCTGCCCAATACATTTGATATATCTCGTTTAATGCTGGCGGGCGTAATACCATTAGCTTTGTTATATTCGGTTTGTTTTTCGCGCCGACGTTTGGTTTCATCAATGGCATACTGCATTGACGCGGTTATGCGATCAGCATAAAGAATAACCCGGCCTTCAACGTTGCGCGCGGCCCGGCCAATGGTTTGCACCAATGATGTTTTTGAACGCAAGAACCCTTCTTTGTCGGCATCTAAAATTGCAACCAAGGCGCATTCAGGGATATCTAATCCTTCGCGCAGCAAGTTAATTCCGACCAACACATCAAATGCACCTAAGCGTAAATCTCTAATAATTTCAATACGTTCTAGGGTATCAATATCTGAATGCATATAACGTACTCGCACACCGTGTTCATGCAAATAATCGGTTAATTCCTCGGCCATTTTTTTGGTTAATACGGTTACCAAAACACGATGGCCCTTTTGCGCACAAAGTTTGCACTCACCCATTAGGTCGTCCACCTGGGTGGCGACATCGCGGATTATTATTTCGGGGTCAATTAACCCGGTCGGGCGCACCACTTGTTCGGTAAATACACCTGCGGTGCGCTCCATCTCCCACGGGCCGGGGGTGGCAGAAACAAAAATAGTTTCAGGGCGCATTTTATCCCATTCCTCAAATTTTAATGGGCGGTTATCAATACAAGATGGCAAACGAAAACCAAATTCAGCCAAGGTTGATTTGCGGTTAAAATCGCCACGGTACATACCGCCAATTTGTGGAACCGAAACGTGGCTTTCATCAACCACCATTAATGCATCATCGGGCAAATATTCAAATAATGTTGGCGGCGGTTCACCAGGGTTGCGCCCGGTCAGGTAGCGCGAATAATTTTCAATGCCTGAGCAAAATCCTGTTGTTTCTAGCATTTCTAAATCAAACGTGGTGCGCTCTTCTAGGCGCTGGGCCTCTAATAATTTTCCCTCTGCGTGCAATTCTTCAAGGCGGGTTTTTAATTCGGCTTTTATTTTTGGAATTGCCTGTAACAGGGTCGGGCGCGGGGTCACATAATGACTGTTAGGATAAATAGTAATGAATTGAAGATCTGATATTTTTTCCCCGGTCAATGAATCAACCTCGGCAATTGATTCTAATTCATCGCCAAAAAATGAAAGCCGCCATGCGCGGTCTTCGTAATGGCTGGGAAATATTTCAACCACGTCGCCGCGCACCCTAAATGCGCCACGGGCAAATGCCGCGTCGTTACGGCTGTATTGTAGGGCGACCAAATTTTTCATTACTTCGCCTTGGTCATATTCGTTGCCGACTTGTAGCTTAATTACCATTTCGGCGTATGTTTCGGGCGAACCGATGCCATAAATACACGAAACCGATGCCACAATAATTACGTCGCGCCTTTCAAATAGCGAACGGGTGGCCGAATGGCGCATGCGGTCAATTTGTTCGTTGATGGATGCATCTTTTTCAATATAGGTATCGGAACGCGCAACATAGGCTTCGGGTTGGTAATAATCGTAATACGAAACGAAATATTCCACCGCGTTGTTGGGGAAGAATGATTTCATTTCCGCATATAATTGTGCTGCCAAGGTTTTATTGGGGGCCAGCACGATGGTTGGGCGCTTAAGTTCGGCCACCACATGGGCGATGGTAAAAGTTTTGCCCGAACCGGTAACGCCTAACAATATCTGGTCGCGCTCACCTTTGCGTAGGCCAGCCAATAACTCGGCTATGGCTTGCGGTTGGTCGCCTGCGGGGGCAAAGGGCGATACAAGCTCAAACGCACAAGCTGCGGATTTATCCACAGGATTTTTTGGTGATTTTGTATTTTCTTTGGTCATGAGGGCATAGTTTTGCACTGCCGCTCAAACGTTCGCAAGCCCCCCAAGGCCCCCACACTGTGCAAAAGGGGTATTTGGGGAAAAACTTGCCCTCGCATCATTTCTTGGCGAGGGCTTAAATGAGTGGTATTTGTGGGTTAATAGCAAATAAACGTAGCAGCAACAAACAGGACAACATAAATTATAAGATCATGAATATGAGCAATAACAATTCAAACAATGACCCTAGTTTAGCCCTAGGCAAATTTGCCGCAACCACAATGCCTGATGGCGATTGGTGGCAGGCACTGTGGCCAGACCCTGAAGAGGTGCTAAGGCGCATTGGGGTGGATTTCGGCGATTCGGTTCTCGATCTATGCTGCGGTGATGGCCATTTTACCGTTCCACTTTGCAATATTGTTGGGCGTACGGGCCGGGTAATGGCCATGGATATTGACCCACATATGTTAAATCTGGCCAAGGCCCGCGCACGCACGGCTGGCATTGCACCAGATGCAATAGACTGGCTAGAAAGCGATGCCCGCGCTATTGCCGGGCGCCTTCCGCGGGTTCCTAATTTTATCTTTATTGCCAATACCTTTCATGGGGCGGAAAACAAAAAAGAATTTATGCGCGAAATTTATTCAACCTTGATGCCGGGCGGCAAGTTTGCCGTTATTAACTGGCACCATCGCCCTAAAAGCGAGACTACGGTTTTGGGCCAACCCCGCGGGCCGGAAACCGCAAGCAGAATGACCCCAGATCAAGTTATTGACCTAGCTTCTGATGCTGGTTTTCGCTTGCACGGGGTTGTTGAACTGCCGCCGTATCATTACGCTGCTGTTTTTGATAAACGCAAAGCCTAATTCTCAATTTATTCATTTAATCAATTTAACAACAAACAGAGAAAATAAAAAATATGTCGTTCATTGCAAAAAGACTTTCCAATATCAAGCCATCCCCCACTATTGCCGTATCAACTAAAGCTGCAGAATTAAAAGCCGCAGGACGTGATGTAATCGGCCTAGGTGCAGGTGAGCCCGATTTTGATACCCCTGATCATATAAAAACTGCGGCCAAGTTAGCCATTGACGCAGGCGCCACAAAATATACCGCCGTTGCCGGCACCAAGGAATTACGCGAGGCTATTTGTGCAAAACTGAAACGTGATAACGGTCTTGAATATACCCCTGAGCAAATAACCGTTGGCTGTGGCGGCAAACAAACCATTTATAATGCCCTGATTGCCACCTTAGACCCCGGCGATGAAGTAATTATCCCTGCACCTTATTGGGTGTCATACCCCGATATAGCGCTTTTAGCCGAAGGGACCCCGGTGTTTGTTGATTGCCCGGTTGAAGATAATTTCAAACTAAAACCTGCGGCCCTAGAAGCGGCCATAACGGCAAAAACTAAATGGCTTATATTGAATTCACCATCTAACCCCACGGGCGCTGCTTATTCGCACGCCGAAATGAAGGCACTAACCGATGTATTAATGAAACATCCCCATGTCTGGGTGATGGCTGATGATATGTACGAATTCATCGTTTATGACGATTTTAAATTTGTTACCCCGGCCCAGGTTGAGCCCGGTTTGATGAACCGGACCCTTACATTAAATGGTGTTTCTAAAGCGTATGCCATGACTGGCTGGCGTGTAGGTTACGCTGCGGGACCGCTTGAAATAATTAAATCTATGAACATGGTGCAATCACAATCAACCAGCCATACGGCCGCGGTTTCCCAAGCCGCAGCAGTGGCAGCCCTTAATGGCGATCATTCGTTTTTGGCTGAACGCAACGCCATATTCAAAGAACGTCGCGATATTGTGGTTGAAATGCTCAATAAAGCCCAGGGCATTACCTGCGCAACCCCTGAGGGCGCATTTTATGTTTATCCTAGTTGTGCGGGCGCTATCGGTAAAAAAACGCCTGAGGGAAAAGAGATAAAAACCGACGAAGACTTTGTTACATATTTGTTGGAAGCCGAGGGCGTGGCCACGGTTCACGGTGCGGCTTTTGGTCTTAGCCCATATTTTCGGATTTCTTATGCAACGGCCACCGAAAGCTTGGTTGAAGCCTGCACTCGCATCCAGCGGGCCTGTGCGGCGCTGAAATAAATGAAGTAAGCTAAGTAATTATTTTTTTATAAGAAAAATCAAAAAGAAAAAAGCCGGGCAACCCTGTAGGGGGTATGCCCGGCTTAGTCTTTAGGGAGGACTTCATAATCTGGGGGAGATAATGAAATCTTTATTTAACTGCGACGGGGCCTGGGGGAGATGGGGGAGGTGGCCCGAGCCGCAGCTTCGATGTAACTGGTACATCGTATAATGCTTATATAAGGAAAAACTAATCTTATGTCTAGAGGGTTTTTTAAAATTTTTCTAAATAAAAATAAATTGTTTATTATCAGTGCGGTAGTCCTAAATTAATCACAAAAAAAACCGGACCCTAAAAAGGGCCCGGCGAGTCTAACAGGGAGGCTTCACACCTTTGGAGAGTGTGGGGTTCAACCGGTTTTCCTTATTCCCTTGGGGGGGAGGGGGGAGATAGGAAAGTCAGGAAGACCGGGAACCCTGCTTCCGGATTATTTTGGTAGGCCGGAAGCTTCAGGTACCATCATTGGGTACCTTCTGACAAAGAATATAGGGATAAGCTCCAAGCAGGACTAATACTGGTTTGATGACCCAGATATGCGTTCCATGCATAGCTAATAAGTGGAAGAATAGAGCTGTTTTCTAGCTTTCCAGCATATCTTGCCTGATACGGTTAATTAGGAAATCACGAAATACACCAATTCGCTTGGACTGTTTTAGCTCTTCCGGGTAGGCAAAGTAGGTATCGAAGCTGGGACCCTCTATTTCCGGCAGCACCCGAACCAGATTTTTTGCATCGCGGCTCATGTAATCGGGCAGCGCGCCAATGCCCAGCCCGCTTCGAACCGCACGAAAAATACCGTAAATATTATTAACCTTTAATGCCGCCCGGCGTTCCACCTTGGTTTGGCCTAATTCCAAAAGCCAGTTGAGATTAGATACCGGCGGGACCGCATCCTCGCCATAAACAATTAGGCGATGATCATCTAATTGGTCGGGCGTAGTCGGCATGCCATATTTTTTTAGGTATTCCGGCGAAGCATAAATGCGGTAATGCACCTTCATTAATTGGCGCTGGATTAAGTCTGGTTGGGTTGGTGGGCGTACGCGAATTGCCACATCTGCCTGGCGCATGGAAAGATCTAATTCATCATCGGTTAGCACCAGCGATAAATCTATTTCTGGGTAGGCCTCAAGAAAATCTTTTATCCGCGGGGTCAGCCAGATGGAACCGTAAGCCACGGTAGTGGTTACGCGCAATGGCCCCCACGGACGTTCTTTTGAATCGCGCATTTGGGCGGTGGTAAACGAAAGTTTGGAAAAAAAATCGCTGGTAGTGCGCGCCAAAACTTCGCCTTGTTCGGTCAGCATAAGGCCACGGGCATGACGATGAAAAAGCATTACCCCAATGGTTTCTTCTAGTGTGCTTATCTGGCGTGAAACCGCAGACTGTGAAAGATTTAACGTTTCCCCCGCGTGGGTAAAGCTACCTGCTTCGGCCACCGCGTGGAACACGCGTAATTTATCCCAATCTAAAATTCCCGTATCCAGTTCGCGAATGCGATCCATCAATTCCCACGCTTTCAGTTTGCTCGCCCCCACCCCGAACAATTACGGGGTTTGGTGGTTATTCAATTTCAGCTAAAAACCGTTCCGCTTCAAGGGCCGCCATGCACCCAGTGCCAGCCGCAGTTACGGCTTGGCGATAGGTTTTATCCTGCACATCACCTGCGGCAAATACGCCGGGAATGTTAGTTGCTGTGCTGCCGGGCGTAGTTTCAATATAGCCCTCATCATCCATTGATACTTGGTCTTTGAAAATATCGGTATTGGGTTTGTGACCAATGGCAATAAACACGCCGTCTACTTTTATTTCTGACATTTCGCCTGTTTTTACATTTTTTACCCGCATTCCGGTTACGCCTGCTGGCATTCCGGGAACTGGGGATGGGGCAGAAAGAATTTCATCCGGTACGCTATCCCATAGCATTTCTATTTTGGGATTTTTAAAAAGACGATCTTGCATAATTTTTTCCGCGCGCAGTTCATCACGGCGATGAATAAGGGTTACCTTGGACGCATGGTTAGTAAGATAAATTGCTTCTTCGACTGCGGTGTTGCCACCACCAACCACGGCCACTTCTTTGCCACGATAGAAAAACCCATCGCACGTGGCACAGGCCGAAACACCCATACCCATTAGCGCTTGTTCTGAATCCATTCCTAGCCATTTGGCCGATGCACCTGTCGAAATAATTACCGTATCGGCGGTATATATATTTCCCGAATCACCCTTGGCGGTAAATGGGCGTTTGGATAAATCGGTTTCAACAATTACATCGTCAATTATATTGGTACCGACATTTCTAGCTTGCCCTTCCATTTGTTCCATCAGCCATGGCCCCTCGATGGGTTCGGCAAAACCGGGGTAATTTTCAACGTCGGTGGTTATTGTTAGCTGCCCACCCGGTTGCATGCCGCGAACCAATGTTGGCTCTAGGCTTGCACGGGCTGCATAGATGGCGGCGGTGTAACCGGCAGGGCCGGAACCAATAACAAGTACTTTTGAATGGCTGGTGGTTGGCATTGTTTTTATGGTCTTTCAAAATCTAAGAATTTAATGGCCGAAAGCGGGCTATACCGCCTTGATTGGCAACAAAGATAGAAACCCAACCCTTCTTGCGCAAGGGGGCTGTCTAGCCTTTGTGCTTGCCCGGCGGAGTATTGTAATATAATTACTCTGACAGGGAGAAAACCTTGAGCAATAAAACCGATTCAAAAGTAAAATTAGACAAAATTGACGTCCGCATCTTGCACGATCTGCAAGAAGACGGGCGCATGACTAACGTCGAATTGGCCAAAAGGGCCGGAATTTCTGCCCCACCGTGCCTGAGAAGGGTGCGCGCACTGGAAGAATCGGGCTTCATTAACGGGTTTCATGCCGATATCAATGCCCGTGCCATGGGCTACAACGTTACCGTATTTGCCCACGTTGGCCTTGCCAGTCAGGCGGAAACCGATTTAGAGGCGTTTGAAGAATTAGTTCGTTCGTGGGCCGAGGTGCGCGAATGCCACATGTTAGCCGGGGAAACCGATTTTTTATTAAAAGTGGTGGCCGAAGACTGGG
>Ga0224506_10001711_pt1 | contig 15516 bp, 17 predicted proteins | sample SF_Jan12_sed_USG_2_FD_169108 | JGI IMG/M metagenome (GOLD analysis project Ga0224506, IMG submission 169108) | Sediment microbial communities from San Francisco Bay, California, United States - SF_Jan12_sed_USGS_8_1 | ecosystem: Environmental > Aquatic > Marine > Sediment | place: USA... | reverse complement strand
TCTCCACGGGTTGAATCTGAAACGCATTTATTTCAGTAGCAGTAATCTTCTCCTAAATATTATGTCTAAAAGACTGCTCTAGCAAGATCTAATTGCCGGTATGTTGTTTGTTGAACCGGGTGTTAATGAACGATTGTGCCGCTAAAAATAATCGTCTATTGACGCTATGTAGGATAATATTAAAGAAAGTAAAAAAGGACTGAACGAGCCAGTTAATGTTAATTAAAGAAAAAGACAAAAATCAGCAGCAAGTGGATTACCTTACTGATCTGCTGGAGCGGGATCTTCCTGGGGATAAAAAACAGCTGGTTGAGCGCGAGTTGAGATGTATCCGCTGCGGGGATAAAGGTGAAAAAACGTCATCATATTATCTGGATTTTGATTTTAAATTATCGAAAAACTGGGCGTTAATTCATGATCTTCGTATTGAACATAATGGTGATGTTGCACAGATAGATCATCTGCTGATCGGTCGTATGATGGATATTTATGTCATAGAATCAAAAAACTTTTCATCAGGAGTTGCTATTTCAGATGACGGTGATTTTTCTTATTTTTATAACAACAGGCCCTGTGCCATTCCATCACCGATTGCTCAGAACGACAGGCATATTAAACTATTAGACAGGTTTTTAACGGATAATGATCTGTTTCCCAAGCGCCTCGGTGTTGCTATAAAACCGGTTTACAGAAATATAGTGCTTATTTCACCGGAGTCCAGACTGTCAAAACCCAAAAAGGGTTTGTATGACTGCAGTGCTGTGATGAAAGCGGATAAATTTTCCGCCTACTTTGCAGGCAGTTTGAATTATGAGTCGATGGATTCACTGATTAGCATAACTAAGGTTATTTCTACTCAAAGTCTGAGTTCGTTTGCGCAGACTCTTGCTTTTAGTCATGAGCCAATAGTTTTTGACTTTAAAGCAAAGTTTGGAATATCCGATCAGCTGCAAAGAGATGTACCGGAGAGATTACCTGAGAATGATGTCAGCTGCCCGAAGTGCGGCAAAGCGATGGTCAGGCGGGTGGTGAAAACAGGCAAAAATATTGGTAAAGAATTCTGGGGTTGTAGCGTTTATCCAAAGTGCAAAGGTGTAGTGGATATTACCACGGCTAAGTCAGTTGAACGGTCTGCTGCGAAGGCAACAGAATTAACTGCACCACTCTGTCCGGATTGTCATAAGCCGATGCTCAAGCGCATCTCAACAAAGGGTCGTACAAAAGGAAACGAATTTTGGGGTTGTTCAGATTATCCGCAATGTAAGGCTACCATGCAGATAGATAAAGAGCTGGCCGAAAAACCATTTTTGAAAAACACAGACACTTCTGAAATTCCTGACTGCCCTAAGTGTCATGAGCCAATGGTAAAGCGGGCATCAAAAAAAGCAGGTTTGACAGGTAAGGAGTTTTGGGGGTGTTCTAAATTTCCGAAATGCCGTGCTGTAATTTCGATTGAATAAACCGGAAGACATATCAGGGTGTGATGATTACAGACGGTATTGTTTCTTCGACATGGTAATCCTTCGCTGCTTACGGGCTTATTGCTAAGCGTTGTTTTTTACGCGGGTATGCTAATCTCGGCCTTAAATCCCCCCAGCGTTTCTGAGCGACTAAAATGTAATGTGCCTTCATAGTCTTTAACGATACCGGCTGATATTGCCAGCCCGAAACCATAGCCACTGACACTTTCATCAAGCCTTACACCCCTGTTCATTACCTCGTTAAGTGATTCTGCTTTATGACCACTGCCATCATCTTCAATGCTGATGTGGAGCTGCTGATCCTGGCGGATACTGATAAGGATTTTTTTGTCGGCCCATTTCCAGGCGTTGTCCAGCAGGTTGCCTAGCAGTTCGAGTAGGTCTTCACGGTCGATATTTATTTGCAGCTTGTCTGTCAGGTTTAATTCGGTATCAAGGTCTTTATCCGGATACATCATGCGGATTGTTTTTATTAACAGATCAAGCTCCTGACTGATGCTGTAACTCTGAGTGGTTCTTGATTTTCCGGCCACGCGTGCACGCTTCAATATCCTGTCTGTGATTTTCTGAATGCTGTCAATCTGACCGTCTAATGTAACTTTTGATGTTTTGTTCAGTGTCGTTTCCTGATCACTCAGCTGTTGTAAAACAGTTAATGGTTTTTTTATAGCATGAGATAAGTCACTGAGAGCATCGCGTGAACGCTGTAATCTTTTGTTGAGCGCCAGAGAAAGCTGGTTAATTTCTTTAACGACGGCTTTCAGCTCATAAGGTACGCTGACGGATAAGCTGGTGATTTTACCCTGTTCAAGCTGACTGAGTTCGCTGTGAATTTTTCTAAGAGGCTGCAGCCCTCTTTTTAGTATGATGACCTGAATAAGTAGCAGGCCTGCCAGCATGGAGATTGAAATGATGGTGAAATAGTTTTCAAACGAATCAATGGCCTGTGTTACAGGTGTCAGGTCTTCTGCAATACTGATGGTGATCATGTGTTTTTGCTTTTCAAACTGTGCGCTCAGTACAATAAGCGCCTGATTGTCCGGCCCTGGCTGATAACTGGTCTGGTAGTCACTGTTAAGCTGTGATGGTGCTATCAGACTTTGGTCCCATAAAGAGCGTGATCTGATATTTGTTTGCCGAAACTGAATCAGGTAGTAATGACCCGAAAAAGGGCGTTTATAAACAGAATTAATATATTCTTCGTCGATTTTAATATTGTCATTCTGATCAAAAGAGACCGCTGTTAGCAGTGTCTCGATATCGTGTTTAAGCCGGCTCGTCATATTATCTTCTGACAGTTTTTGAATATTCTGGCTGACGATAAGCCACAGCAGCAAGAATACCGTCATCAGGCTGATCAGTAATCCACTGGCAAGTTTGCGCTGAATGGATTTCATGGCGGCGAATCTCTGAAAATATAACCCTGACCGCGGCGGGTTACGATATGTTCTTTACCGATGATTTTTCGCAGCCGCTTAATATAAGCTTCAATGACATTGCTGTCTTTGTCTGAGTCTAAATTGTACAGGTGATCTGTGAGGGTCGATTTTGAAAGTATCTGCCCGGCATGTAACAGAAAGTAGCGCAGTAAACGAAATTCGGTGCCGGTTAATGTGTGGCACTGGCCGTCATCTGTGGTCACCGTCTGCTGCTGTTCATCCAGTTGCAAACCGGCGCTGTTGATAGTGCCGGCGGGTATTTGCTTACTGCGGTGTAGCAGAGCGCTGATACGTGCTAATAATTCTTCATCATGAAATGGTTTGCCAATGTAATCATCGGCGCCGGCTTTAAATCCATCGACCCGTTCCTGCCAGGTATCTCTTGCGGTCAGCACAATTACCGGTAAGTTATTCTGAATTTGTCGCCAGTTCGTTAATACTTCCAGCCCACTGCGCTGAGGCAGGCCGAGATCAAGTATTGCAATGTCGTATATGTTTTCATTGCCGAGGTATTCTGCATCGACGCCATTTTCAGCAACATCGACTGCGTAGCCAGCCTGTTTAAGTGATTTCTTCAGGCCCTGAACCAGTATTTGATCGTCTTCAACCAGTAATAGTCGCAATCTCAGTGCTCTTTTTCCGTTGAAATGATATTGCCGTTAGTGGCATCTATCTTTAGTTCGTTCACTTTGCCATCGGCTGACAGTAATTCAATCTCGTAAATTTTTTGAGAGTGTTCTGTTTCAAATTCAACTTCCAGTATTTTACCGGGATGGCTGCTGCGAATCTGTATCAGAATGGTTTCCAGTGGCAGGATATCACCGCTATCGAGCAGCCGCTTTGCTTCGTCATGGTCATCACTGGCAGTGGTGATACCGCTGGCTGTGATGAATAAAAGAATAATAATGTTTTTGATCATAAGCGTTCAGGCTGACAGTTTTGTTTAAGTATAGACGCTAAGAGTTAATCATCCCAGCGGCCATATCCTGGAATATTGACCTGATGTTCATTGAATAAGCCTTTTTCGGCATCGGTATGGCAGGCAATACAGTTGGCTAAGCTGTTTACTTTTGGGTTGAATTTTATCATTTTATCAGGCAATTCATGGTGCTCTCTTTTGATATAAGGCAACTCACTGATTCGCAGCGGTGCGTCGCCGGTGTTTAATGAGCGCATGATTTTTCGTGAGCGCCTGTAGTCAGAGTTATCGGCACTGTTGCTGAGCAGAAAATCCGATATGATTTTATAACTCTCGCTGTCTAATTCAGCGTTGTCAGAAAAATGCGCGTCCAGGCCCGTCATGATTTTTTGCCAGGAACTGGCGGGTAATAAACCCGGAGGGTAGGCCATATGACAACTGCTGCATTCATTCTTATAGGCATCTAATACTACCGGTGCAACGCCCAAAGAGTGTTGCCTTGCTGCATGACGGTCATCATCGCTGAACACAACCGGTATGATTAATACTGTCGCAAGCACAGTGGCGGCTGTCATAATGAGTGATTTATTCATGTCGTTATCTCCTTCGGTTATTGCTGTTTGATGAAGCTGAGTAAATGCGTTTTTTCTTCAGCGCTGCACTCTCGTCCAATGGTCCATTTACAGTTTCGCTTCAACCACTTGCTGATTTTTTTAATATCACTGAGGCTCTGCGGGTTAACCGATGGTGCAAGTGGCTTAATGAGTTTTCTGGTGCGGATATGTTCACCGGGCTGTTTAAGGTTGCTGTTATGGCACATCTGACAGCTGCGTTCGCCGAATGGTGCTTTGCCTGGAAATTTCTGATTCCACAGCGCCTGACCTTTGCCGGCATCAGCGGCCGGCGTATCTGCCGGATAACTGCTAATCAGCTGATCTGCCGCATTTGTGGCCGCCAAAGCCGGTGTCGCAGATATGGCCAGCAGCCAAATTGTTGCATTGATTAATTTCATGTTACTAGCCTGCGTTATTGGTTGTGATTGTCAGAACGTTTCATGCCATTAATCATTGATTTAGCAAGGTTCTCTTTATGGATCATGCTTTCAATAATGACGCCGGCAACGTGGATAAAGACCAGTAACAGACTGAAGTTGGCAAAAAACTCGTGGACTTCTTCCAGAACATCTCCCCAAAAGCTGTGACCCTGACTAAACCATGATGCTAATGGACCAGCCTGGTCTTCAGCGCCATACAAAGCCACACCTGATACGCTAGCCGCCAGTAAGCTGATAATCATCATTAATATCATTGCACCACCGGCCGGGTTATGGCCGATATAACGCTTAGCTTTCAGTTTTACGGTATCTTTAAGGAATTGTTTTATGTTTTGTGCTGAGTAAACAAAGTCGGTAAAACGCGCATGTCGCGTTCCAATGAAACCCCAGACGATGCGGATCAATAGCAAAACCAGTACGGCATAACCTGCAAATGTATGGATACTGATAAAATCTTCTTCCGTGACATAGGCCAGAAAAAATGACAGCACCAGTGACCAGTGAAAAATTCTGACTAATGGGTCCCAGACCTTGATGAGTGATGTATTATTTTGCATGACTAAACTCCGCTTCATTGCTGATTTTTCAGCACTGTAGCAACTGAAACTGAATCTAAGCTGAAAAAAATCAATATCTGGCGGTATTTAAGAATACCGTTATGACATTAAAGTCAGCTACTTCGATGATAGCGAGTGTAAGGAATGGCTGGATAAAGTGGTCGCTGGCATCGGTGAAATGCTGGCTGATACCGGTATGACATTTGCCTGTGATAAGGCCTGGCTACTGGCGTTAAAGTGCTCGTTGGCAGAGGATAAGACTGCAAAGGTTTAAGCAGATGGACCAAAAACTTATAAAATTTGGGATGTGCACATCAGTCCGGGCTTGTCTCTGAGGTTTAATAGGCTGTTGTGCTGCCTTGGGGCGCGTGGAAATGTCAGGCAAAAAATCGAAATACTTGAGCAATATAAGCCAGATACACTGTTATCTGGCAGAATTTACTTGGACGCATCCGGCCTATTTTTAGTAAAATCATCAGATTATTACATCAATTCACATAATTTAGAGTGCATTTCATGGGCAGAGCTTACCAAAATCGTAAAGAATCAATGGCTAAAACGTCTGACGCTAAAGCTAAAGTTTATTCAAAATACGGACGAGAAATATACGTTTGTGCCAAAAATGGCGGTACTGACCCGAATGGCAATCTGGCATTACGCCGTATGATTGATAATGCAAAAAAAGATCAGGTGCCGGCTCACGTCATTGAGAAAGCAATCACTAAGGCAGAAGGTGGTGCCGGTGAGGATTTTGTACTGGCGCGCTACGAGGGGTTTGGCCCGGGTGGCTGTAATGTCATCGTGGATTGCCTGACCGATAATAATACCCGCACCTTCAATGATGTGCGTGTTTGCTTTACCAAAACAAAAGCTAAAATTGGCGCACAGGGCTCCGTTGCCCATATGTTCGACCATAGCGCCGTGTTCGCATTCAAGGGCGAGGATGAGGATCAGATTTTAGAAGCGATGTTAGAAGCCGATGTTGATATTACCGATGTCGAGTCAGAAGACGGCATCATCACCGTATTTGCACCGCATACAGAGTACAACAGTACCCGCACTGCGCTGACTGACTTACTGGGTGATATCGAGTTTGAAGCGGATACGATCACTTTCATTCCACAAACTGAATGTGAAGTGAGTGGTGATGATGTCGAAATGTTTGAAAAGTTTCTGGATATGCTCAATGATAATGATGATGTACAGAACGTCTACTATAATGCAGTCATCAAAAACTAAAGCGACTCAGGCTCTGAAGCATACAGTATGCCAGACCTGAGCTAACCTGCCAGCAGGCTTTGGAGCTGAACCTAACTTGTCCGCAAAAGCTGTAAGCCCGTCAACAGAGGTGATTAGAATGAGAATAAGACTTCCACTAAATTTCCCCGGGCTAACCGTCAGCCTTTTACTTGTGCTGGCATCACCGGCTTTTGCTGCGAATGTAAAGATCACTCCACTGGGTAGTCATGATGGTGAATTTTGCAGCCGTGACCGTGCGCTGATTCTGGAAGACCCGAACGGCACCCGCATCCTTTATGATGCCGGCCTGACCGTTGCCGGCGCGGACGATCCCCGGCTTGGTAAAATCGACGTGCTGCTGGTGAGTCATATGCACGGTGACCATGTTGGCAGTGCTCATATCAAACAGCCCAATGAAGGGACTTGTGCTAAGCCACAGCCCAGTCAGAGCGACTTACCCAATACCAACAGCGTTAATATTGCCATGGCTAAAAAGGCCAAAATAGTTACCGGCAGTGAAATGCCCAAGTTTTTTGCCGGCAAGCTGAAAGCACTGGGAGGGGATCCGAAAGCTTCACAATTAGTACGCTTTGGCGCTTCACTACAGATAGGCGGCGTTAGCATGACAACAGTGCCTGCGGTACATTCAAACGGTATCGACGGTGGCATGGTGGGTGGTCAGCTGGGGGAACTGTTACATACTGCCGGGCTGACGGCTTATGCCGGTCCGCCAACAGGCTATGTTCTGACCTTTTCGAATGGTTTGGTGGTCTATCTTTCCGGTGATACCGGTATTACGGCTGAGCAGGATCTGGTGGTACGCCAGCATTACGCGGCAAAGTTAGTGGTGATGAATATCGGTGATACCTATACCACCGGTCCGACAGAAGCGGCTTACGTGGTGAACGAATTAATTAAACCGAATGCGGTGATTCCATCCCATGCTAATGAGGCGGCCACTAAGGGCAGCAAGCTGATTGCCGATAGCAGAACGGATAGCTTTATACGGGCGACGAAAGTACCCGTACATTTGCCCTTAAGTGGCCGGACCATGGAGTTTAATAGTCAGGCCAAGTGCATGAGTGGCTGCTAACAAGCTGCCCTGAAAGTTCATCAGGCAAGCTTCTACGATGCTTTACGGCGACCGGCTTGTGCCAGCAAACATGCGGATGCACGCTGGCCGGGTCAATGATGAGCTCCATTGATAACAGATTCATGATCTGATGCATGCTCAGGCTTTCATCGAAAGATAACTTTAAATGCTGAAGATGCTGCCGGTTGATGTATAACAAGTTAGGGCGTATTCCATGTTGCCGTTCAAAGCCAGTCACAATGCGATATATATAATCTAGCATCTCAACTTCTCCGGATGACAGTGTTATTTGAGTTATAGTGTATTTAATGGCTTATTCTATTGAATAACATTTAGACACGATTAATTTACAAACATTTAACTATTTAACAGTTTGTGAGCACAGCTAGCATGTATGCTGCGGAGTAAGGTTTGAAAATTTTTCTGATCATTTTTATTTTAGCCATTTTGTTTGTTGTCGGTTCAGCGACAGCCATGCGTTATTTTGATAATCCACCTGCTAAAAAAAAGCAGGAAAATAAAACCGCAGAGGCTGATGAAAAATAAAACAGTCGTCAGCTTCGTTTATCAGGAGTGCTATGAGGTCACAGGAAGAAGCCGTTATACAGTGCCCTTATTGCGGCGAATCAATCGATGTACTGATTGATTGTTCAGTAGCCGATCAGCAATATATAGAGGACTGTCAGGTCTGTTGTCGGCCTATTAATTTTTCCGTCAGGGTTGATGACACAGCGGGCTTTACGCTTCAGGTCTATCACGAGAATGAGTAACGCGTTAAGAGGTTTAATATTGATGCTATCTAAGGCAATAGCGAAGTAACGGGCAGAAATATCAGAACCTGCTCGCACACAGAGTAACCGGGGGTAATATGAATATTGATTCAGAGAAAGCCAGGGTTAAATCTTTTGTCGACAGAGGAAATTTCCACGCAGCCCTGAACATTGCGCTTTCTGCAGTAAATGAGAGCCGCAGAAACAATGATCAGCCGGGGGTGGATACCTTTCTTCGGGTGATTCAGGATATCGTTGAGGAGTTAACGGCTCAGTTTGGCAGTAAGAGCTGATAGAGAGCAATATTCTGAAATTGTGCTATCTATAAGTATCAGCTAAATAAACTTAATATAATAAAAGTAAGTAGTATATGCGAGATGCTTTAAGGCTAATTTTTGTTTGTTCGTCCCTCATCTGGAGTTTACAGGCCAAATCTGCTGCGATTGATGTTTTGCAGGAAAATACCGCGCCTATCGGTACATACATTCAGTACTATCTGGAAGATACTCAGGTATTAACGCTTGCTGCGGCAATACAGTTATTCCAGCAAAATAAATTCATCAGTTCTAATAAAGCATCACTAAATTTTGGTATCGGTTCTGCGCCGGTCTGGCTACGCTTTGAGGTCAACAACCCTGCAGCGGCTGCTGTTATTAATCGCCTTTCTGTCGAAACTTCCTGGATGGATAAACTGACTGTTTATTTTGTGCGTGAAGGTCAGCTGGTAAAACAACAGCTGGGCGGTGATGAGCTTGCCTATAGTGAACGAAAAATTAAAAACATATTTTTTGTCTATGAATATGCTTTTGAAGCGGGAACTACTGACGTTTACATCCGCGCAGAAACCCCGGATCCTATGGTACTGCCGGTATACCTGAACAGTCCTGGACAGTTTGCATCCCGGCATAGTGTGGTTGATCACAGTTATGGCTTTGTGTACGGTGCGATAGTCACTCTGATGGCTTATAACCTGATGTTATTTTTCAGTCTGAAGTCCAGATATTATCTCTATTATTCGGTTTATCTTTTCAGTTTCCTGCTGTGTAATATGTCGTATTCTGGCTATGGCTATCAATGGTTCTGGCCACAATCACCCGTCTGGCAGCAGTGGTCTAATCCGTTGTTGATGATGATGTTTCTGCTGTCTGGTTTGTTATTTGCCACTCGCTTTTTAAAAACTAAATACTCAAGTCCGCGTGTATATAATACAGTTATCTTTGTCTGTAGTATCTACGTTGTGTGTGAGCTGTTGGCGGTGCTGCTAGGCCAGCAAGTTATTGCACTGACTCTCTCATTCACCTTTGTTTTTCTGTTTTCCATGACGATGGTATCGCTCGGTGCGATATCATTTTATGCGGGGAATCAGTCAGCAAAATATTTTCTGATTGCCTCGGTATCGCATGTGATTGGCTCGAGCATTACGGCGATGACCGTCTGGGGTATTACGCCATATAGCACACTGGCTTATCGTGCAGTTGATATTGGTATGGTAATCGACGCGGCTTTACTGGCTTTTGCACTGGCACATCAGCTAAGAGTGAACCAGGAAGCGCGAGTGACAGCAGAAAAGCAGGCCAGAATTGACCCCTTAACAGGCGTTAATAATCGCCGGGCCTTTTATGAATATACGCAGCCAATGTGGAGTGTTGCAAAGAGAAAGCATTATCCTGTGTCGGTGGTTTTACTTGATGTGGATAAATTTAAACGAATTAATGACCGCTATGGTCACTCCACCGGTGATAAAGTGCTGATGCAGATTGCAGGCATCTTACGTCATGATGCCCGGTCCGGTGATGTGCTGGCCAGATGGGGTGGCGAGGAGTTTATTTTATTCCTGCCTGATACAGATCTGAGTGAAGCTGAGTCAATTGCAAATCGTTTGCGGGTTAAAGTATCACAGGCGACACTGACAGGTATTGAAAAGCATGACCGGCTGACAGTGAGTATGGGGGTTGCGTATACAGAGGTAACAGCAATGTCTTTAGATGATCTTATAGAAATCGCAGATAGCAGTCTTTATCGTGCCAAAACACAGGGGCGTGACATGGTATGCGTTGAATCGGCATCCCCGGAAATATCTTAGGCGATACCTCCGGCCATTTAAAAGAAAAGCTTATCAGGTACCTGATAAAGCCTTCATTGGAAGGTATAATATGAGACTGTAGCAGGTAGTGTTGTTGAGAAGATAAAATGATCAAAATTGGTAATAATTATAAGTTAGAAGTAGTAAAGGCGGTAGATTTTGGTTTTTACCTCGATGCCAGGGAATTAGGTGAGGTGTTATTACCTGTTAAGCACGCACCGGATCAGCTTTCGGTGGGCGATAGCCTCGATGTGTTTTTGTACCTTGACTCTGAAGACCGGCCTATAGCAACAACTCAGAAGCCTAAAGCAATGGTGGGTGAATTTGCATATTTAAAAGTAAAAGACAGTACACAAGTCGGTGCCTTTCTGGACTGGGGGCTGGATAAAGACGTGCTGGTACCGTTTGCAGAACAGCACCGGCCGATGCAGACAGGTCATTCATATCTGGTGTACTTGTACCTTGATGATATTGATGGCCGGATTACAGCATCATCTAAAATTGATAAGTTTCTTGATGACGAAAGGCCGCATGATTTCAAGCCGCAGCAGGCAGTGGATTTAATTATCGCAAACAGTACCGACCTTGGTTATAAAGCGATTATCAATCATAGCCATTGGGGTGTCTTATATAAAAATGAAGTCCATCAGCGTTTAAGTTTTGGCCAGACTAAAAAAGGCTTTATCAAATATGTCCGGCCAGACAGACGAATTGATTTAACGCTGCAGGGCGGTCAGGAAACCCGTGATAAATACAGCAAAATTATCCTTAACTACTTAAACAAGCAGGGTGGCTTTGCAGCAGTCCATGATAAGACCGACCCGGCGATGATTTCTGACCTGTTCGGTATGAGTAAAAAAGCCTTTAAAAAAACCATAGGCGGCCTGTATAAAAATAAACTCATTACTATTGAAGATGACGGTATTCGGCTGCTTGAAAAATAGAAATAGCATTTTTTACACAGTGCTCAAAGCCGGGGTTATTTAATCATTCATTAACGCCAGCTGGAACACCAACTACCAGTCTGATGTTACAGGCTATAGTCAATATCGACACCCGATTCAAGCAGTTCCTTTTGTCTGGGTGCCAGATATTGTAAATAGCTGGGGTACTGCAAATAAAAGCCTTCGGCAACATATCGCAATAATTCTTTAAAATGGAAATGATAGAGATGACCATCCGCCCGGCTGACTTCCACTCCCTTATCAAATAAAACAATGCCAGGGCGGTAGTCCAGCTTTAATTTTTTTGCCCAGTCTCTGGCACTGGTTTTGTTACCACTGGTATCTGTAATAGGTTGATCGGAGTGAGTATCAAGTCTGACGACTGTGAATTTTTCAAGTTCTGCCAGTACCGTTTTGTGGGTCAGTACTTTGCTGTGAAACTCGTCACAACCGGCACAGCTTTTGTCTTCATAAATGACGGCCAGAGGTCCTTTGTATTTTGAAAAATCTGTCGTTTGTGTAAATAATGGATGGGATCTGAAATGGTAAACGGAAGTTTTCTGGTTAATAATATAATCAGTGAGTTTCAGTGTCGTATATTGTTTCTGACTGACATAATTTAACACGTGCTTGAAGTCTTCAGGGTTGCGGTAGCCATTCACCTGATAAACTTTTTGTCCTGCTGTGTTGAGGAAAACAATGGTCGGGGTGAAGTGTACGTTCAGTTCTCTGGCCAGAGACTTTTCATTGTACTGCGTTTTTTCATCCCACTGTATTTCACGGTCACCCCTGATATTAATATCAATAACGTCAAAGTTATTCTGGATAAATGTTTTGTTGTTTCCCTCGCGAAAATTTTCATTTAGCATTCTGCTGCAGTAGGGGCAGCGTTCTATATGCATAAACAGCATAACGTGCTTATTGCTGTCTTTAGCTTCTCTCACATCATCCGTTATTTCAAGAAAGCTATGCTTAAACCAGTCCGGTATAGTAAAAGATGTATCGCCATGAGTTTTTCCCTGTGCCGTGTCTGCGCTGACTGCCGGCAGCAGGTACAACAAAATGAAAAGAGGTAACAAGTATCGGTACATTGGTTTGAGCTCCTGCATTATTATATGTGCTGAATGTCCATATCGGTTATTACGTTAATGCTTAAGCTGATATTTATAACATGAAGTCACCCGTTAGTGATGATTTTCAAAATAAATACTGGCCTTATTAAATAACTGCACTGACATTTAACAGTTTTTAGAGAGTATACCAGTGTTAAAGATTAGATAATTAGAGTGCGGTGGGGTGATAATTATTAATTACATCGTGGCAACTAGCTTAATTATCCGGTTTATATATAGCGGCAAGTTGACTATGAATGCGTCGATTACAGGAGTAAATCCTCATCTATACGATGGTAAATGCTGGCCGCCTCTATCAGTGAGTTCGCTGTCAGTGAAGCTACGCCATAAACTTCGGCACTGACATTATCATCTTTGATGATTTTCGTTAATAGCAGATCAAAATCACCGTCACCCGATAACAGAATAACGACATCAATATTTTTTGCAGCTTCTATAACGTCAATTGTGATACCCACATCCCAGTCACCTTTAGCCGAGCCGTCACTGCGCTGGATATAGGGCTTGAGTTTCACATTAAAACCGATGTGCTTTAATGCATCCTGAAATTTTATTTGTTTGTCATCAGTGCGCCGGGTGGCATAGGCAGTAGCGCTGACAATATCACCCTGAAGGCTGACTATTTGCCAGAATTTACGGTAGTTAAATTGCCGTCCATACGCCTGACGGGTGGTGTAGTAAATGTTTTGCACATCAACAAAGATCGCGATTTTTTTCACACAGTAACCTCGGCTATAAATTTTAATAATGTGCTTGAATTTGGTGCAAGAATAGCATGATATTAGCCGTCTAAACTGTGCCTCTTGAATTTAGTATTGGGTGTCTTATAATAGTGCTTATCTGTAGTGATTCTGGGCATAACCATTACACTGCTAGGTGCTACATACATTCAGGTTATTGTCAGAAGTTTTTCTCCTGTTAATTACCTTGCAAGGTTTGTAACATGTTTTTAACTTTTGATACTAATGAGGTACATCATGGCAACAGGAACCGTTAAATGGTTTAACGAAGCAAAAGGCTTTGGATTTATTACCCCCGATGATGGAAGCAAGGATGTCTTTGCCCATTTTTCAGCAATTGCAAGCGATGGTTTTCGTACTCTGGCTGAAGGTCAGAAGGTAACCTACGATGTAGAAAACGGCCCTAAAGGCCCACAGGCATCGAATATTCAGGTTTAACGATCAGCCTGTTCAGTGTCAAAAAGCCCGCTATACCAGCGGGTTTTTTTTGCTCGCAGATTGCACTTTTTACCAGCTATTTACAGAATCATTAACCTGAATTAGCAGCAGTGTGACATATATTCAACACAGCCAGTTGGCCGACAGATTATGGCTCTCAGCGGTGAATTCCTGTAAGCTTTACGGCCTGCATGATCAGATAATCTACAGTAATTTATTTCTCGGTTATCAGTGTTAATTAAGAGACGATTTTATGAGTTTTGCCTCACTGGGTTTATCGGCCCCTCTTCTCGATGCGGTAGCCGATCAGGGCTATGACAAACCATCAGCTATTCAGTTACAGGCCATCCCTGCAATTCTTGCGGGCAAAGATGTCATGGCTGCGGCACAGACCGGCACCGGTAAAACGGCGGGCTTTACCTTACCCATTCTGGAGTTATTGTCCCGAGGTGCGCGTGCGGAGCCAAATCAGGCACGTGTTCTTATATTAACGCCTACCCGGGAACTGGCTGCACAGGTTGCGGCCAGTGTTGAAAGTTATGGTAAAAACCTGTCGTTAAGATCGGCTGTGGTCTTTGGCGGGGTAAAAATCAATCCGCAAATGATGAAGTTGCGTAAGGGTGTTGACGTGCTGATAGCAACACCGGGACGGCTGCTGGATCTTTATAATCAACGGGCCGTAAAATTTACACAGCTGGAAATGCTGGTGCTGGATGAAGCCGACCGTATGCTGGATATGGGCTTTATTACTGATATTAAAAAAATCATCGCGACCTTACCAAAACAGCGGCAAAATTTACTGTTCTCGGCCACTTTTTCGCCAGAAATTCGCAATCTGGCTAAGGGGCTGGTCAATAGTCCGGTAGAAATCTCGGTCACACCGCGCAATGCTGCCGCTCCGAGTGTCGATCAGTGGATTTGTCCGGTGGACAAAAAGAAAAAACCGGCTCTATTGGCACATCTGATCAAAGCCAATAACTGGCAGCAGATACTTGTTTTTAGCAGAACCAAACACGGTGCTAATAAGCTGACGCACTATCTCGAAGAAAATGGCATGACGGCCGCTGCCATTCATGGCAATAAAAGTCAGGGGGCAAGAACCCGTGCTCTGGCTGATTTTAAAGACGGTGTGGTGCAGGTGCTGGTGGCAACCGACATTGCCGCTCGTGGTATTGATATTGATAAGTTGCCCAATGTGGTGAATTTTGATTTACCAAATGTTGCCGAAGACTATGTACACCGGATTGGCCGTACCGGCAGGGCTGGGCAGAGTGGCCAGGCTATATCGCTGGTCAGTGCAGATGAATGTGACTATCTTGTTGATATTGAAACACTAACCCAAAAATTACTGAAACGTAAGCTGGTGGATGGTTTTGAACCGCTGCACGCATTGCCATTATCTGGACGGGATGGCAAACCGCTGAAGCCTAAAAAACCTAAAAAGCCTAAAAAACCAAAGCCTGATCACCGGGATGGTCAGCGTTCAGCTGAAAATGCTCATGGCCACAAACCCCATGAACATAAGCATCAGGGGCAGAAAGTTCAGGCAAAAAAGGCACCGTCTCGCAAAAGGCCCGGGCAGAAAACAGAAAGCAAAAAGAGTATGACTACTACCGGCAGGCGAGG
>Ga0224506_10001710_pt1 | contig 15519 bp, 10 predicted proteins | sample SF_Jan12_sed_USG_2_FD_169108 | JGI IMG/M metagenome (GOLD analysis project Ga0224506, IMG submission 169108) | Sediment microbial communities from San Francisco Bay, California, United States - SF_Jan12_sed_USGS_8_1 | ecosystem: Environmental > Aquatic > Marine > Sediment | place: USA... | reverse complement strand
GCGCTTGCGCCGAAACTAAAACCTAGCACTATTCCAGGGTCTCTTGTTATTCCGTAGACTATGCTCAGTCCAAGCAAGGAAAAACCAACTACCGCCAAGCCCATAACTGCTCCGCCGCGGAATCCCACAGGAAATGCTTTGTTCAATCCTTCCTTGGCTGCTTGGGCAGCCTTTGCGTTTGCTCTTGTTGCAACATCCATGCCAAAAAATCCAGCTAAGGCCGAGCAGAAAGCACCAAACATATATGCTAAGGCTAAACTAAGGTTGTCAACTAAATTGACTTCGGCATCCCACAAAGGTTTTGGAAGAAAAATTCCTAGCACTATAGCCACAATGAAAACGAAAATTGCGAGAATTGTGTATTCTCTTTTTAGGAAGGCGTCTGCTCCTTCTTTTATTGCCTCTGAAATCTCCTTCATTCTTTTTGTCCCGCTGCTTTGTTTGTTCACATGGTAGTAAAGGTAAAATCCTACTAGGAGTGAAATCATAGCTGATATTGGTGCTATTAACCACGACTCAAACGGATTCATTTGATGCTTCTCCTTTAACTCTTGTATGTTTTCTTTTTTGTTAAGACTTGTACATGATTTATGAACTCTTTTATAAACTTAATTGATTGAACAATGATATGGTACGGAAAAGAATAAAAGAGCTTGTTATTTTACTAGGTAGTTCATGTCTCGAGTGAGAAGGGGTGAAGCAAACGTCAAAACCATGGCACAGCATGACAATCAATGAAGCTATGCGTGAATTAAACGCCAAGATGGATGGTTTAAGCTCAGAAGAGGTGCAGAAACGCTTACAAGAGTTTGGACCTAACGAGCTAAAAAAGGAAAAGCGAAAGTCACCGTTCAAGCTCTTTCTTGAACAGTTTACAGATATCTTGATTATCATACTATTAATCGCTACCGGGCTTTCTTTTGCCGTAGGAGAGGCTTACGACGCAATAGTTATAATAGCGATAGTCGTGGCATGCGCAGTTCTAGGCTTCACCCAGGAGTACAAGGCGGAAAAAGCCTTAGAAGCTCTAAAAAAGATGACTGCTCCAACAGCCCTAGTTTTACGTGACGGCAGAGAACTGCAGCTTGAAACGCGTGATGTTGTGCCCGGCGACATTCTCTTATTATACACTGGAGACAAGGTGCCCGCGGACGCAAGGCTTATCGAAGCTATGAATATGAAAACGGACGAGGCTCCATTAACAGGTGAATCCACGCCTGTAAATAAGGACGTTAAGTCTTTACCTGAAGAAACCATTGTTTCTGATAGACGTAATACAGTGTTTACGGGCACAGTTGTTGTTTATGGACGTGGCAAAGCAGTTGTCACGTCGACCGGTATGAATACTGAGTTCGGAAAAATCGCTAAAATGGTTCAGGTGACCGAAGCGGAAGAAACGCCGCTTGAGAAAAGAATGGGTCATGTTGGGAAATGGATTGGAATCTTCTCGATAGCTGTTTGTGCGGTTGTAGCGATTTTTGGCATTTATAGAGGACGCGAAATTCTCGACATGGTTTTATGGGGAATCAGCCTTGCAGTAGCAGCTGTTCCAGAAGCGTTGCCCGCGGTTGTAACGGGTGCGCTTGCAGTAGGCATGTATCGAATGGCAAGAGAAAACTCCATAGTCAGACGGCTACCAGCGGTTGAAACGCTGGGCTGCACAAGCGTCATATGCTCAGACAAAACTGGAACAATGACTAAAGGCGAAATGACTGTGCAGAGAATCTACGTAAACGGCATGGCTTTGAAGGTCAGGGGCGTCGGCTACGAACCGCAAGGAAGTTTTCTTTTTGAAGACAAAAAACTTGATCTCGCCAAAGAAAAAGAGCTTTACACACTCTTGAAAGGCGCCACTTTATGCAACGACGCAAAACTGGAGAAGGAAGAAGGAAAATGGGTCGTGAAAGGCGACCCAACAGAAGGAGCGTTAGTTGTTGCTGCTGCCAAGGCAGATTTATGGAAGGAAGAAATTGAAAAAGAAGAACCACGAATAAACGAAATCCCGTTTTCTTCAGAAAGAAAACGCATGACCACAATTCATGAAGCATACGGCAAAAGCAAGATAGCTTACATGAAAGGCGCTCCAGAAATTGTTCTAGAAAGATGCACTAAAGTTTATACGAATGGAAAAGTACGCAAATTAACTGATGAAAAACGCAGGCAAATATTCGCAGTAAACGAAGCCATGGCTGTACAGGCATTAAGAAACCTAGGCCTCGCATACAGGGAGTTACCTGAATCCTTAACTTCGTTAAGCGAGGAAGATGAGAAAGGTTTTGTTTTCCTTGGAATAGTAGGAATGATCGACCCGCCACGGGAAGAAGTCAAAGAAGCAATTTATACGTGCAGAAAGGCTGGAATCAAAGTTGTCATGGTTACAGGCGACCACAAGCTGACAGCCATGGCAGTAGCCAAGGAACTGAATCTGATAGGCGAAAATGAAGATGAAGCGGGCAGGGTTTTAACAGGAGCAGAACTGGACAAGTTCAGCAAAGAGGAATTCGAGGAAATCGTTGAAAACCTTGTGATTTATGCAAGGGTTTCGCCTGAACACAAAGTTCGAATAGTGAAAGCTCTCAGGGAAAAAGGTTACATCTGCGCCATGACAGGTGACGGAGTAAATGATGCACCAGCCTTAAAGAGAGCTGACATAGGCATAGCGATGGGAATAACCGGAACGGAAGTTACAAAGGAAGCCTCAGACATGGTGTTGACAGATGACAACTTTGCAACGATTGTAAGAGCAATCAGAGAAGGACGCGAAATCTACGACAACATCAAGAAATACTTAACCTATTTGCTCCGCTGTAACATAATGGAAATCCTCGTGTTGTTCATCGCCATGATGCTGAGCCGTGAATCAGATGCGGCCATAGCTTTAACTACGATACAAATTCTTTGGGTGAATCTGACGACAGACGGTTTGCCAGCCATAGCCTTAGGTGTGGATCCTGGCGACCCAGACCTTATGGAGAGGAGACCGAGAGATCCGAATGAAAGCGTTTTCACGCGAGACGTGAAAGTATACTTGTCTGCTGTTCCGACATTGATGACGGTGCTTCTCTTAGGCGGATACTTCTACACTCTGGAAACCTATGGCCTGCTGGAAGCCAGAACACAGCTTTTCACTGCACTGGTCTTGATGGAATTGGCTAACGCTGTGAACGCTCGTTCACTCAAGTATACAGTCTTTAAAGTCGGCGTATTCAAGAACAAGTTCCTTTGGTTCGCAATACTTTCCTCGCTAGGCTTACAGTTGATGGTGCTTTACATTCCAGCACTTCACGACATATTCAAAGTAACATATCCTCAGTTGTTTGACTGGGCTGTAGCGATTGCTTTCACTTTAACAGTGTTCTTCAGCATAGAAATCGGAAAATACGTAGCTAGCAGAAGAAGAACGTGATTTTCCGCGGAAAGACTTATATCCTGCGCGTTACGAACAGAGCTTTTCAAACTCAAAATGGTAGATGAAAATGAGTGAGAAGTTAGCGAATCCTGCACCTCTTGGACTTATGGGTTTTGGAATGACAACCGTTTTATTGAACTTGCATAATGCTGGTGCATACGGCCTTGGCAGCATGATCATAGCAATGGGAATTACCTATGGTGGGCTGGCTCAAGTTATAGCAGGCGTAATGGAATATAAAAAAGGAAATACTTTCGGCACAGCAGCCTTCACATCCTACGGATTGTTCTGGCTTTCATTAGTTATTCTCAAGATATTTCCGGCAATGAATTTGTGGGAGACTCCTTCAAACTATGCAATGGCTGCATATTTTCTCATGTGGGGATTGTTCACTTTCGTAATGTTCTTCGCCACGTTGAAAGCCAACAGAGCCATACAATTCGTTTTTATGAGCCTAGCGATACTTTTCTTCTTGTTAACAATAAAAGAGTTGATGGTGGCTTGGGACTTGACAGGCATAGCAGAGATAAGCACAGTTTTAGGAATTGAAGGAGTAGTATGTGGGCTAAGCGCTGTATACACTGCATTGGCGGAAGTGTTGAACGAAGCCCATGGAAGAACCATTTTGCCTATATGTCCAACGAACAAGTAACAGTTTTATGCACTCCACAGAACTCTTCTTATGATGCTTTTCACGTGTTTAAACGAGAAAGTTTATATCTGAAATCCTACTTTTCCCAGCAAAACTCAATGAGAAACCTAGAGTGGTTAACATGATGTTTAAACCGGTTATGTGGGTGAGGAGAGACCCGCAGAAAAAAAATGTGTTCTGGCCGTCTGACGAAATGAAAAATAAGGCCTGGGTCAAAGATGAATCAATCTATGTTGAAGCAAACAAAGACTTAGCGGCTTTCTGGGCTAAGCTTGCTCGTGAAGGAATTGACTGGTTCAAGGATTGGGATGAAAACTATCGATGGGAGCCGCCTTATTACAAATGGTTCATTAATGGAAAAATGAACATGTCTTACAATGCTTTAGACAGGCACATAAAAACTTGGAGAAGAAACAAAGCCGCGATAATATGGGTGCCCGAACCACCGGATGAGAAAGAAAGGGTACTCACATATTTTGACCTATACCGTGAAGTCAACAAATTTGCCAACGTGCTGAAGAGTCTCGGAGTAAAAAAAGGCGACAGAGTGGGAATATACCTGCCAATGATTCCAGAAGTGCAAATAGCCATGCTGGCTTGCTCTCGCATTGGGGCCATACACAGCGTAGTCTTCTCAGCCTTCAGCGGCAAATCCCTGCAAGAAAGGATGCTGGATGCAGAAGCCAAAGTTCTCGTAACGGTAGACGGATACCACAGACGGGGAAAACAAATTAACTTGAAAGCCGAAGCAGACAAGGGAACTGAAGGGACACCTATACAAAAGGTTGTTGTGGTTAAACGAATGGGAATGGACGTAAACATGGTTGAAGGCAGAGACTACTGGTGGCATGAATTAATGAAAAACGCTGGCGACTACTGTGAATCAGAAGTTATGGACAGCGAAGACATATTATACATTCTTTACACAAGCGGCACAACAGGCAAACCCAAGGGAGTTGAACATCACACGGGCGGATACGCAGTACAAGCCTACTGGACGACAAAATGGGACTTCGATCTCCATGATGAAGATGTTTTCTGGTGCACCGCTGACATCGGTTGGGTTACAGGTCACACGTACGGCTGCTATGGTCCGCTCTTGTGCGGAGTGACTATGCTGGAGTATGAAGGCGCCCCAAACTATCCCCAACTAGACAGATGGTGGAGCATAGTAGAAAAGTATGGTGTAACTGTCTTTTACACGGCTCCGACAGCGATAAGAATGTTCATGCAATGGGGTGAAGCATGGCCCAAGAAGCATAACTTAAACAGTCTTCGAATACTCGGAACAGTAGGTGAACCAATAAACGAAGAAGCATGGCTCTGGTATTTCAACAATATCGGCGGCGGAAGATGCCCGGTAATTGACACTTGGTGGCAAACCGAAACCGGCGGAACCCTGATCAACTCGTTACCAGGCATAGGCCCGTTCATCCCGACAGTTGCTGGTAGAAGCTTTCCGGGCACAAGCCACGATATTCTGGACGAGTCTGGAAATCCCATGGGCATCGGCGAAGGTGGTTATTTGGTGCAGAAAAACCCGTTCGCGCCTGGAATGCTTAGGAATGTGTGGAGAAAACCGGCAAGATACAAGGAGTATTTCAGTGTTTACGGCGAAAAATACTACTACACAAGTGATGGAGCGCGAAGATGGGACGAGCTTGGGAACATCAGGTTAACCGGCAGGGTTGACGATGTAATGAAGGTTGCAGGCCATAGGCTGTCAACGGCAGAGTTAGAAAACGCTATAAACAGCTATGAAGCAGTTGTGGAATCCGCAGTTGTAGCAGCACCACACGAAATAAAGGGCGAAGTACCAGTGGCTTTTGTAACTCTGAAACCTGATGTAGAGCCTTCAGATCAGCTCGTAAAAGAGCTAATAAAACACATTGACGCAACGATTGGACCAACGGCAAGACCTGATAGGATATTATTTACTAACGAACTGCCCAAAACGCGTAGCGGAAAGATTATGCGGAGAATTCTAAAGTCTTTGGTTAGAAACCAACCTATTGGCGACACTACAACCCTTATGAACCCGGAGTCGGTTCAACTTCTTAAAGAAGAGGTCGGATATAAGGAATAAACTCTTCTTTTTATACATTTATTTTTATGGATAGAATCTTTCCATAATTCTTGGAAATGCCATAGTGCAAATTGGGTTTTCAAGGTCAGGAATCCAAGTCTAGAAAAGTTCTATACCGCGCAGCCAAAAAGAGGAGAAAACTCGCTAAGCTTGAAAAAGGAAGAAGCGGATAAAATTTAGGATAGTTTCATTATTGCTCTTACAGTATCTTCATCAACGGGCTCTATCTTGAATCCTTTCTTAATGCAAAGACGAATCATCTTGAGATTCCTCGGCAGGATGTCTCCACCGATTGTCTCAAGTCTCATGTCTTTGCCAATCTCAGTGATATAATCGACCAGTTTTGAGCCAAGCCCTAGCCCCTGCCACTGATCTCCGACAACAACGGCAAACTCTCCACAATTTCGTCCGGGTTCTAGGATGAGTCGTGAAACACCGATAATTCTCTCATCTTCTTTCTTCGTCTCTGCGACTATGGCGATTTCTCGGTCATAGTCAATGTTACAATATCTGGTTAAAGTTTCATGGGACATGTCTCTGATTACTTGAAAGAATCGAAATCGCATCGTTTCTTCTGAAAGGGACTGAAACAGATTATGGACAAGGATTTCATCTTCAGGCTTTATGGGACGAAGAACAACGGATGTGCCGTTCTTCAACTTCCATCGAGTAACATATTTTTTGGGATAGGGAGCAATCACTAGATGCTTGTGATGTTGATTTCTTTGCAACTTTTTCTCAGTGTCAATAACTATGCGAGCGTCTACAGCCACAGCATCACTTTCGCTAACTATGATTGGGTTTATGTCTATCTCCTTTATTTCAGGAAAATCTATAACAAGCTGAGAAAACTTCACTAAGATTTCTTCAAGGAGTTTAGCGGAAATAGAACACTCATGTGACTCCAAAAGTTTGTAAACACCAGTTTTCTCCATAAGCCGCCTTGCAAGCACTTGATTCAACGGTGGAAATCCTATGCCTACGTCCTTTAACAGCTCAACAACAACTCCTCCCATGCCAAATACAATGACTGAACCAAAGTAAGGGTCTTTCTTGGAACCAATAAAAATTTCACATTTTTTCTTCTGAATCAAAGGTTGAATAGCAACGCCCTGAAATTTCGCTTTAGGTTTGTACTTTTTGACTCTTTCAACCAATTCCTTGAAGGACGCTCTAACTCGCGCAGGAGACCAAACATTCAAAACAACTCCTTCGGCTCTAGATTTGTGAGTTATCTGCTGTGACAACACTTTCAGAACAACGGGGTATCCCAGTTCCGAAGCTGCATTTACTGCTTCTTCAGAAGTCTTAGCTACTAAGGTTTTTATCGTCGGTATCTTGTATGCTTCAAGAAAATGTAAGGACTCAGGTAGACTTAGGACGTTCCGTCCTTCTCTGGACGCCTTTCTTAAAACCTCTTTGAGGAATGTGGGAATGGAAAATTCTACGGAAAGCTCCTCAGGAGTTTCGTATAGGAGCTCTAAGTTCTTGGTGTAACTATACATATACATGAAGGTGGAAACAGCTTGCTCAGGTGTCGGGAAGGCTGGAATACCATTCTTCCGTAGGATTCCTCGAGCCTTCCAGCATTCATCCTCACCCATCAGAGAGGTAAGGATGGGTCTTCTCTTTTTCCTCGCAAGTTCTACGATTATCTTCGCGGTTTCCACCGGGTTCGCTGCTCCTTGAGGAGTGTATATTATCAAGAAGCCGTCGCTGTTGGTGTCTTTGAAGCAGATCTCCATCACTTTCCTAAATCTATCTGCAGTGGCTTCCTCCAAGATGTCAATGGGGTTTAAGATGCTACAATACGAAGGCAAGACATTTTCCAATGCTTGAATTGTTTCGCTACTTAACGGCGAAAGCTTTCCACCTTTAGCAATAAGGAGATCAGTCGCCATAATTCCAGGTCCGCCAGCATTAGTAATTATTGTTAGTTTTGGACCAGTAGGACTTGGCTGCATCGCTAAAGCTTCTGAACAGTTAAAAAGATCATGTATTACTTCAACACGAACAACTCCGGCGCGTCTGAAAGCGGCATCATAAATAGCGTCCTCTCCGCACAGAGCACCAGTATGAAATAGTGCTGCTTCTGCACTTTCACGAAAGCGTCCTGCCTTCACCACTACGATGGGTTTAGCTCTGGCAAACCCCCTCGCTGCACTCATAAATTTCCTTGCGTTCTTGATGGATTCAACATAAAGCACAATGCTTGTTGTCTGAATATCAGTCCCGAAGTAGTCGATCAAGTCTCCGAAATCCACATCAAGCATCGAACCCACTGAAACCACTGCACTGAATCCTACGTGAGCTTCCGACGCCCAATCTAGCACTGAAGCGCATAAAGCTGCACTTTGCGAAATAAATGCAATCTTTCCAAGTTTGGCTGTTTTGTTTGCAAAAGTTGCGTTGAGCTTGATTCTTGGGCGCATGACACCAAGGCTGTTAGGTCCAATAATTCGCATATCATATTGGTTTTTAAGTTTAAGAATTTGTTTTTCAACGGCCTTTCCTTCTTCTCCAGCTTCTCTGAAACCTGCTGAGACAATAATTACTCCTGAAACTCCAGCTGCCCCGCACTCTTCAATGATTTGTGGAACAGTGTGCGCCGGAGTTGCTATGACTGCCAGATCTACTTGCCACGGGATTTTCTTGACATTCGGGTACGCGGTTATGCCTTGAACCGTGGGTCTAAAAGGGTTAACAGGATAAACAACACCTTTGTATCCTACTCCAATTAAATTTTGAAGCAGTTTAGCACCTACAGATTTCTCCCTGTCACTTGCTCCAATGACAGCTATTCTTCGAGGATTGAAAATTTTGTCGAGGTTTTCGGTGCCCACCTCTGAAGTTCCCTCCCTTTCCACTGGACTATTCTTTCACATCTGATAAATAGAATATATATAACACATACTTTTTAATCTTCTTAAGAGGATGCTCGTGTACTTTTTGCTCACTAACAATTCAACAAATCAATGAAGCAATAATCCCGCTGTTCCTTCTACGGATAGAATCTCCTTATTGTCCGCGGAAATGGTATAGCGTCAATTATGTTTTCAAGGTCAAGCATCCAAGTGAGCAGACGCTCTACACCTAATCCAAATCCCACATGTGGCACGGTTCCATAACGCCTCAAATCAATGTACCAGTCGTAATCTTCTTCTCTTAAACCAAACTCTTTAAGCCTCTTAAGCAATTCTTCCTTATCGTCTTCTCTGACTCCGCCTGTTGATATCTCACCAATCCGCGGAACAAGCATATCAGTCGACATCGCAAGATCTGGGTTATCCCTGTATGTTTTGCAATAAAACGCCTTAATTTGCCTCGGGTAAGCATAGATGAAGAACGGCTTGTCAAACTCCTCTGCCAAAGCCTTCTCCTCATCAAAGCCTAAATCTTCACCCCACCTAATTTTGAAGTCCTTCGCATTCAACCTTTCTATGGCTTCTGTATACTTTATTCTTGGGAAAGGTGTCTTAACAGCAATTAATTTTGAAGTGTCAGCCCCCAAGCTTTTCATTTCCCTTCTGCAGTTTTCAACGGTCTTCTGGCATACATAACTTACAAGGTCTTCTTCCACGCGCATTAAATCATCCATGCCAGCAAAAGCCCATTCAGGTTCAACATGCCAGTACTCAGTTAAGTGTCTTATAGTCCGGCTCTTCTCAGCACGGAAAGAAGGAGCAACACAATAAACCTTCTCCAATGAATAAATCAAGGCCTCAAGATAGAGCTGAGCGCTCTGTGTCAGATACAAATCTTTACCGAAATATTTCAAGCCGAAAAGGGTTGCTCCGCCCTCACAAGCACTAGAAATAAACATTGGTGGCGAAACTTCAATAAAGCCTTCCTTTCTGAAAAATTCGTGGATAAACCGCAAAACTTCGCTGCGCACCCTCATTATCCAATTCATTCGGCGACTTCGGAGCCACAAATGGCGGTTATCCCGCAGAAACTTCTCAGTCTCCTCACCCTTACCTTTGGTTATTGGGAAAGTTTCAGCCAAACCTATTATGGATAGCCTTTCAACAGCTATTTCATAACCGCCTGTCGCGCGTTTATCCTGCTTAACTGTGCCCTTGATCATCACAGGGGATTCCTTGGTCACTTTCTTAGCTTGAGTCCAAAAGGGATTATCTCTTTTAACCGTGCATTGAATAACACTGGAGGCGTCACGAACAATCAAGAAAATTGTTTGTTTACTCTCTCTTTTGCGGTGAATCCATCCCCTAATAGTCACGGATTCCCCCTTGGATTTTCCGTCTAAAATTTCTTGTATAGCTATAATGGGCATAGGCATCACCCACTATTTGACTTCCAAACCTAAATATTTACCTTACAAAAGAATTGTTAGACCCCTTTTGTTCGAGTCAAAGAAAAAGATAGACAATGTTCACATGGAACAGAATAAACAGAAAAAGAGGGAGATTCAGGGAAGCTCAATTTCCTTTAGGAACGCTAAATCTTCTAAGCTGTTCATTTTTATCTTCTTGTCAGATGCCGTGTAGAGCACGTTTTCGATGTAAAGCGCCCTCTTCACCCAGTATTCGCTGTACCATCCATTTGTAACCCCTTGATGAGTAACATTGCCTTTTAGTGCAAGTCCACCGCTTAAGGTTATGTTGAAAACGTAGGCGCCCTGCCAGGATGAAACCTTATCCCAGCCGGATGATATTAACATTGGAATAACGAGCAGCTCTTTCGACTTATCAAACAGAAACGCCTTATGCTCTGTTAAAACCAGCGTATCTGACCAATCGCCTTCAATCTTATACTTGTCTATTTCTATTGGATCACTTACATTGCTAACATCGAATAGTGAGATTTTCACATTGCTCCCATCCTTTCCTATACCTATCACATGATCTTCATCATATGGATGCAAATATCTTGTGAAGCCTGGAATTTTTAGGTAGCCTAAGATTTTCGGATCACTTGCGTTTTCAACGTCTATCACGAAGAACGGGTCTTTCTGTACAACTGATGTTGCAAGGTAACATCGGTTTCCAATAAATCTGGCTGAGTCTATAGCTTCGCCGGGTGCAATGTTTGTCAAGCTTCCAACGATACTCAGATTCACGTCTAGCGTGTCTAGGATGTATACGTTATTTTGGGTGTTTCCGTTTACCCATGTTGTGGTTGCTATTCTGAAGTAGTTGTTGTATTCGTCCATTGAAAATTGATTAAGTTCGCGTCCCGGCACTTTACCATGGGCTTCACTGCTAATTGTACTGTTTTCTATGCGTATTCTGTAAACTGCAGTTTGCCCGTCTAGCTCTGGAAACGTTATGTAAATGTTGGTTAACGAAACGTACATGCTGCTTGTCCCGCTCAACATGATCGTCATGTGAGTTGGTTCCTCTTCGGTGTTTTGCATGTTTATGGCGACAACCGTTGTGTACATGTAGTAGTTATCGGAGGCATTAGAATAGTGGATTTCAGAAGCGTTTATCTCTTTAATCCCGTCGCTTGAATAAATTTTTGGGAGAATAACCGTGTCATAGATAACGTAGGCTGGTTGACTTACAACGAAATAGACGTATTCGCCTATCATCCTTGAATTAAAATAGCTGCCGCTCATCGTGAAATTTCTCACAAGTACCGGGTTGGCTTTATTTGAAATGTCATAGACGTTCACGGAAGTTTTGACGTCCGTAATGAAGTATCCATAGTAACCTTCTGTAGGAAACATGTATTTGCAACCTAACACGGTTAATCTATCACCACTCGCATAAATCCCCACAGGATATGTTTCGTTGAAAGTTATCTTTGAAAGCACTTCAGCTTCTTCCGTCGGATAAGCTTTCAGGATGGAAACATTATTGCCTGAAACTAAATAGATGTGTTCACCATCGGTTTTTACGATGTCTGCTTCGTCAACCCCGGCAACCTGAATGTTTGTGGTTGAGTATTCGTCCATTGAATATTTTGAAATCACTTCCGCAAAAAAAGAGTCGGTACTCCAACCTGACAGAGGTGCCAAAATTCTAATGTCCCAAGGTCCATAAAATGGAAACGCCCCTTGAGTTTTTGAATTCGCCATCAAGAAACTTCTAAGCTCTTCGTAGGACGAGAAAGTTCCTAAGAGCGCGGAAGATGGAGGCGGCAGAAATTCTGGTGGGTTAACTCCGAAGTTGTAGCACAATGCGCCTAACACTACGGCTAAAAGAACAGCAGCAACTCCGTAAAGCTGTGCGCGTTTTTTAATTTTCTTTTCCATAGGGCAATATCCCCCACTAAACTCAAGCTTTCCACCGTATTTTATTCTAATCCTTAGTACAGTTCAGTCCAGAAATTAGAACGGTCTTAACGACCACATTCGGATTGCTTCATACCAAAAGATGGCGGAAACTATTGCTCCAAATAAGAGAATGAATAAGTTTTCTCGTGTGAAGCTCTGCATCAGCACTAGAAGATAAGCTATGTAGAAGACTGTGGAGAAAACAGCGTAGAAGAAGTATCTTGGAAACAGAAGTCTTCCCAAACTGACGAAGTGGCGAAGCACTCCGATTTTGACTTTGCTAACCAAAGAATAGCAGCCTCCTACATCTTGCTTCTGTACCAAGCCTAGCCCACACAACTGTTCAAGATGATGATTTGCCACGCTTGGACTGCTAAAACGTAAGGCTCTCTGAACTTCGCGAACACTCATTGGGCGCCCATTCTTCAAAAGAATCCAATAGACTTTCCAAGCCTTACCACGAAGTGCATAGTCAAACTTGTTTTCATCTTCCACATTCAATAGATAACACGCTTCTCTAATAGAGTTCTTAGATATGAGACTTATAAGTCCACTTTTTAGAACAAAGGCTCAAAAGTTAAAAAGTCGGCATCCCATCGGTACGGAACAAATTCTTTGGCTACAGCGATTTTCTAATTGCTTTTTCAATGTCTTTTATTGATTTGTTTGCATCTATGATTGTCCAATTGCCTATTAAAGCCAAAGAAAGGGCTTTATGTCTAATTCGTTTCAATTCTTCCAGACTTTCGAACATTTCTCGTCTTTTGCGTTCTTGTTGTATTCTTCTGTAAGCTTCTTCTGGGTTGACGTCAAGAAAAAACATGAGATTCGATGTCGGTACAAGGGAAGTGAAGAAGTGGTAGGCAATCTTATGGAACGGTGACGGAAGATAGGCAGTTCCCATCAAGTAACGGACAAAAATCGCGTAATCATATCCTCGCCATGAATAAAGCATAATTGAACGGATAACATCGAGCATGTAGAAGAAAGCGGCTGCGAAATGTGCGTCTTTTCCTTTCAAATAGAGAAACTGTTTAGCTTTAACTCCGAAAAAATTGTCGTTTGAGGGATGAAAACGCAGATAAACGGTTTTCCCGTGATTCTTAAGGAAGTTGTAAAGCTTAAGGGCTTGAGTGCTTTTTCCTGAGGCGTCCAGTCCATCTATAACCATGAAAACCAATTGTTCAAATGCCTCCACTCAACAAAAGGAAGACTAAAGCACTGAAGATAGGGACGGTTAAATTGTCAAAACCCAAGGGTGTAAAACTTTCAACCAAAGTTGCGACGGTGGCGGCTGCAAGGGCTGGAAAAATTTTTCCGAGAACTGAAAATGAATAGAGCGAAGAAAAGAAAAGTAGGCTGATTGTAAGGCTGAAAAAGCTTGCAAGAAACATTGCTATTGAACCTTCTAAACTTTTGTCTGCAACAAGTTTGTATCTTCTTTTGCCGTATTTTTCGCCAACTATTGAGGCTGCGCTATCACCATAAGCCATAGGCAAAATGCCAGCAGCAATAACGTGTGGCTTAGAAGCGAAAAACAATGGTAAAAAAGTGTAGGAAACAGCGTAAAAAACAAGTCCTAGATAATGTCCTTCCTCTGTTATATCTGCAAGTCCCTTCAACTTTTCGCTGATGTTCTTGAACGGAGAGTAAGGCGACGCAAAAAACGTTACTAGTATGAACGGAGCAGCAACCAAAACTGGATAAATGTTTGATGTGAAAAATGGAATAATAAGTGGAAGATTTCCAATCATTGCGTGTAAGAACTTACGAGAAGCCTTTTGTGAGACATGTAAAAGTTTATTCGTTCTGCTTGAGATTAGAATTATAAACAGTATGTAAAGGTAACAGAGAAGCATCAAAAGAACATTCATGAAGAATTCGCCAAACATGGATTCACCTTACGGCACCAACAATAAATGCTAACAATCCGAAGATGAACCATAAGAGAACCATACTCTTAACTTTCCTAGCATTTTCCCTTGAATAATCCCTGAGAAGCATAAATGCAGATGCTACAAGCCCAAAATCAGTTACAGCCACTAAGGGAATGAACCAGAAGGAAACAATATTTAGAAGCCTAGGTATTGGACTTAACAAAACAGCAAGCAAATAGAAGATTGTTGCTGCAATTGCCGCGTTTTTCTCCCCATAACGAACAGCCAAAGTTTTCACATTTTGCATTTCGTCCCCCTCAACGTCCACAATTCCCTTAGTTATTTCTCTGCCAGTGTTAGAAAGAAAAGCCATGGAAGCGAAAATCAAAACGTTTAATCCAACCGCATTAGCGATTACTACGCTTCCATAGATGAATGGTGTTGCCACACATGCGCTGACAAGAAAATTGCCGGGCAGTCCACTGCGTTTTCCAACGGTAGTGTAAGTTACAAAGACTATCCATGCGATTATGGCTATTACAAAACAGAAAATATTCGTTAAATAAGCCGCTGCGAAACCTATCGCTGTGAGAATAAATGCAAAGGCTAGGGCTTCTCTTGGATTAATTAAGCCGCTTGGAATTGGGCGGTTTGGCTCATTTATAGCGTCTATTTCCTTATCATAATAGTCGTTTATAGCCATGGATGCAGCAGTCAGCATAAAACCTGTAACAAAACCCCAGATGAGATCCAGCAAAAGCGCTTCTAAGAAATTTGAGCTTGCGAGGACTACTCCAACCATAACTGCAATACTCATCATTAAGCAGTTTACGGGACGCATTAACCGTAAATAACCACTGAGTTTACTCATACGGGTTCGAACCTTGCAATAACTCATAAACTTTAATTAGAGTTATAAAATTCACGTTCAAATTCGAAAGTTTAATACGTCTAATACAAATACATCATTATAAAAGTTCGGTGGCGGCCTTTTGCGCAACAACTACGCACCGGAAAGATTAAGAGTAATAATTCCAGTAGGTGGGAAAGCTAAGCGTCTACTTCCACTCACGGCGGAAACAAGTAAGGCGTGTCTTCGTCTCTTAAACAGACCACTAATAGAATTTTCGTTATTGTCCCTTGCGCGTCAAGGCATCATAAACTTCATCTTCGGAGTGAAGGGCTACACAAACTACAGAGACTTACACGACTATTTTGAGTCAGGCTACGGGTTTTCCGCGAGATATGACATAA
>Ga0224506_10001709_pt1 | contig 15520 bp, 12 predicted proteins | sample SF_Jan12_sed_USG_2_FD_169108 | JGI IMG/M metagenome (GOLD analysis project Ga0224506, IMG submission 169108) | Sediment microbial communities from San Francisco Bay, California, United States - SF_Jan12_sed_USGS_8_1 | ecosystem: Environmental > Aquatic > Marine > Sediment | place: USA... | reverse complement strand
CAATTATTCCAGTAAGTACAAATAATATTTCCACTATTTTTTCTTAATTAATGTTACTATGAAGATGAATATTAATACTCTCGTTGATCTAATTCTTCTGCTTTTCCGAAAAGAGTTACTGCTTGCTGTAAAATTTCGTTAGTCTGATTGAATATCGGATAAAACCCTTCATTATCCCATATTTTACGTGCTATTTGCGCTTTTACATGAAGTTGAATTAAAGACTTGTTCATTTCTAGGTCCTGTAAATCTGGGCTAACTCCTGACTTCTCTCCTATTTTCACTAAATCAAATAACATATCATCATTTACTTCAAAGTCTAGGTAATAATTCTCATACCCCATATTTTCAAGCTCTTCCTTATACTCTTCAGCATAGGTAAATGTGTACTCCTGAATGGCATTATTATAAAACAATAGATTTAGATATTTGGAATTTATTGCCGTATCTAATGGCACAAAATAATCAGGCATAATCCCTCCACCACCATATACGGTTCTTCCTTTGGAAGTACTGTATTTTAATGAGTCATTAAAATCAATACTGTCAGCATGAAAAAATTCTCCATGTGAAAAGCGTGATGATAAATCTTTTGCATAATCTTCATTATTCTTACCATAGGGTTTTTGAATACTTCTCCCACTTGGCGTGTAATACCTTGAAATAGTTAAACGCAATTCCGAACCATCCGACAAATCAATTGGAGCCTGTACTAACCCTTTTCCAAACGATCTTCTTCCTACTACTAATGCCCTGTCGTTATCTTGCAAAGCACCTGCTAATATTTCCGAAGCAGAAGCAGACCCTTCATTTACCAAAATAATTACCTCTCCTTCTTCAAACCCTCCTACTCGTTCAGCAAAAGCATCAGTATCATATTTTGACTCCTTACCTTTTGTATAAACTATTTTTTTCTTGTCTGGCAAAAGTTCATCTGCAATATTTATGGCATGATTCATATAACCCCCTGGGTTACCTTGCAAATCGATAATGAGTTGTTTCATCCCATACTCTTTAAGTTTATTCATGGCAATCTTAAACTCGTCATAGGTAGTAGCTGCAAAACGACTCACCTTTATATATCCAATATCATCATTTATCATATAGCTTACGTCAACCGAAAATTGAGGTATTCTATCTCTGATAATCGTAAAGTCAATCAAACCTACAGCGCCCTTTCTCAAAACACTAATCTTTACTTCTGACTCTTTCGGTCCTTTTAAATGATCCTGAACATCTCTATTCGTAAAACCAACGCCCGCAACTATTTTATCATCTACTTTTATTATTTTATCTCCCGAAAGAACTCCAACTGCCTCAGAAGGACCTCCACTTAGTGGGGTAACCACAACGATTGTGTCTTGAAAAATATTAAATTCAACACCAATTCCCTCAAAATTACCCTGTAAATCTTCATTAGCTCTTACTTTATCCTTAGCAGGGATATATATCGTATGAGGATCAAGCTCTTTAAGCATGTGTTCAATAGCATTGTCTACTAATTCATCCGTATTCACTTCATCCACATACATTCTATCAACATGAAGTAAAACTTCCTTGAATTTTTGCAAACTTTTAAACACTTCACTTCCTGATGAGGATTTTTTTTCAGAAAATGTAGCTCCTATCAATATTCCAGCTGCTATACCAATTGCAAGCACTAGAGGTAGTCGTATTTGTTGTTTTGTGTTTTTTATTTCACTCACCTTGTACTATTTTTTACTGTTGTACGAAAATTATTATTCATAATCAATCACATATCTATGTTGAAGCTATCCAACTTGGATTGATACGTGAACGATCGACAAACTTAACGATTTGTTTTCAAAATAAAGTTAGCCAATTTTTAATACAACGTGACTGCTACAATTTTGTTGAAAATTTAGCGACCAATTAATAATTATTCTTTCATCAAATCATAAACAGCCTGATGTAATTGCGGTCTGATATTCAACGTATATAGCTTTTTATTATCTCTTGTAGGGTAAACTCTATTTGAAAGAAAAATAAACATCAAATCATATTCAGGATCAACCCACACCATAGTACCCGTGTATCCAGAGTGACCAAAACTCCTAGTAGAAGCACCTTTTGCCACATACCCTCTTTCTGGTTTTTCTAATAATGGTTTGTCAAACCCCAATCCTCTACGATTTCCTTCTTCACAAAATTGACAAGTTGAAAATTTAGTAAATGTAGATTTTGAAATGTATTGACGTCCTCCATAATGACCTAAATTCAAATACATTTGCATTAGTTTTGCTAAATCGTTGATATTACCAAAAAGACCAGCGTTTCCAGACACACCTCCCATCATTACTGCGCCTTCATCATGTACTGTTCCATGAATCTGCTCTTTCCTAAAAAAGGTATCTAACTCTGTAGGTACAATGTTATCCTTTTTATAAAAACGTAAAGGATTATACGTTAATGAATTGGCGCCAAGTGGTTTATAAAAATTCTTCTTTATGTAGGATTCATAACTTTCCCCTGTCATGTTTTTTATCATTTCAGGGAATAAATAAAATGATAAACCAGAATACAAATAGCCTTCTTTTTCATTCAAAGGTGTTTTTTTAATGGCTTTATATATTTTGCTCTTATAATTATTGTGTTCGTATAAACGATCTGTTATTTTGATTGAATAGTTTTCAGATGAATCAGTACTAAGCGTTTTTGATTTGTATTTTCCATTTTTCTTTGTTGTGGTAGTCCAATAGGGAATCCATGCCTTAAGTTTTGCATTATGCGCAAGAACATTCCGCCAATCAATATCTGCCTTATTCGATCTTTTAAAATCGGGCCAATACAATTTTAACGGTGCATCTAGATCAAATTTATTTTCATCGTGCAATTTCATTAATGCTGGCAAGGGCCCAGTTACTTTTGTTACTGAAGCAAAATCATACAAATCATCTTTATTAATTTCTTTTAAGCTATCATACGTTTGATAACCAAAGGTGTCATAATATATCACATTATGATCTTTTGCTATTAAAATCTGGCAACCCGGAAATGCACCCGCTACAATGGCAGCTGTTACTACCGAGTCTATTCTTGTCTTTAACTTGTCAGAACTTATCCCTACCTCTTCTGGCACTGTATATTTCAACCTTAATTTACCTTTGGTTGTCACACCATCGCCTAGTGAGAAATACTGATTCACCGTAACAGGCAATTTCCCTTTTGCACCAACGGCACCAAAAATAAGTTGCGCAGCTACTTCCTGACTTATTTCCGAATCCTGATAGGTGGTCATAAGCATTGGGGATTGATGCATATCTGGAAAGTAATCCAACGTATACGCATTGCGAAATGATGAAACAATAACATTATCTGTTTGCCCTAAATCATTTATAAACGCAGCCATTTCTTTATTATACCCCAACTCTTTATACGACCTTTTATACACTTCGTGTATACCTACAGCCACCATATTATAGTTGTTTAATATTTTTTTAATAACATTTATTTGTTCTTTCGTAGCATCTTTGGGCAAGTTAAAATGATCTACTTGTGTATAATTTGATAGCATTTTCTGAAAAGAGCTCACACTATCCGTTCCTAAAGATAGACTTGCCATATGAAGTGTATCTAGTCTTTGAAGAGGAAGCACATTATTTTCATTTCTTAATAAAGTGATAGACGCTTCAATAAGCTGTCGCTCCAAAAATTTTGCCTGGGGAGTATTTAATCTATCCTCAAGCCCCTCTATTTCTATTTTTGGCTTTTTTGTGAGCCCCAACATGTACTTATATGATAAAATTTTACGACATTTTTCATTTAGTAACTGTACACTAATTTGTTTACGTCTTACTGCCACCTTCACTTCTTTAATTGCTGAGGTTGTGTTTTCAGAGAGTAAAATAACATCATTGCCTACCAATATCGACTGAATTACTGCTTCTCCTAAAGAATGATGCTCGGTCAACCCCTTCATAGCCATGTCGTCAGTAAAAACTAACCCTTCAAAACCTAGTTCATCTTTCAATAATCCTGTTACAATTGGTTTTGACAATGTAGAAGGCAAATTTTTTGTATTATCTAATGAAGGAATGCTCAGATGGGCAATCATCATACCGCCTAATCCACCATTAATCAGTGTTTTAAAAGGGGTTAATTCTAGGCTATCGATACGTTCTTTACTCTGTGTAATTAACGGTAATGATTTGTGAGAGTCAGTATCCGTATCACCATGACCAGGAAAATGTTTGGCAGTAGCTAAAACTCCATTATTCTGCATTCCATTCATATAAGCTAGACTTTTTGTAGACACGTTTTGCATATCTTCTCCAAACGAACGATAACCTATTACAGGATTTGCAGGATTATTATTTACATCCGCTACAGGTGCAAAATTTATCTGTATACCCATCATTTTTAACTGATCTGCAATTTCACTTCCCATACGATAGATTAGGTCATTATCCTCAATGGCACCTAAAGTCATTTGAAATGGAAAACTCATTGTACTGTCAAGTCGCATACCCAATCCCCATTCACCATCTATGGCTACTAATAAAGGTATTTCAGCCATTTTTTGGCACTCATTTAATAAATTTGCATGCCTTATTGGCCCTCCTTGAGCGGCAAATACTCCACCCAAATATTCATGCTTAATTTTGTTTTTTAAGTTTTGTTCATATTCTCCTCCTTTATTGGAATACATTCTAGTCATAAAGAGCTGACCAATTTTTTGATCCAAAGAGAATGTATTGAGTACTGAATCCACCCAATGTTTCATATGATTTTGCATAGGTGCTTTCATCAACTCAGAGTGCTGACCAAATCCTTTAGGTAACCCTACAGAAAGGACAACAAAATAAAATAGTGCTATTTGTATGTATTTTCTACTCATTTGAGTTTGATTTTGATGATAATGCTTCTTTTACTGAACCATATTTATCTATAAGAAGGCTTGCTTCTTCTCTTTCAATATTAAGTTCATCCATTAAAAAATTAATGCCACGATTAACAAGTTTTATATTGCTTAGCTGCATATTAATCATTTTATTTCCTTTTACTCTCCCTATTTTAATCATAAGAGCAGTAGAAATCATGTTTAGCACTAACTTTTGGGAAGTCCCACTTTTCATCCGTGTACTACCTGTAACAAATTCGGGGCCTACGATTACCTCAACAGTAAGAGAAGCTGCTTCTGCTACTAAAGAATTGGGATTGTTCGTAAGTCCTCCTGTAAAGGCACCTACTTTATTAGCATACTCTAAACCTCCTATCACATAAGGCGTAGATCCCGATGCTGCAATTCCTATTACAGAGTCATTCTCATTCAATTTATATTTTTCAAGATCTTTACGAGCTAGATCAGGACTGTCTTCTGCAAATTCTACAGACTTGCGTATGGCAGTGTCTCCTCCAGCAATCAACCCTATCACTCTGTCGTGTGGAAGTCCGTAAGTTGGAGGTATTTCGGATGCATCTAAAATACCTAGCCTTCCACTAGTGCCTGCTCCTATATAAAACAATCTCCCTCCTGCCAAAAAACGTGGGTAAATATGGTCTATCATCTCTATAATAATAGGCAACGTTTTTTGAACAGCATCTGCTATCTTTTTATCTTCATTGTTCATGTTTTCTATTATTTCAATAGTCGACATTTTTTCCAAGTCAGAATAGTTGGATGATGATTCTGTTATTTTATTGCTTTGCATTATGTTCTTACTATATAGTTTGTGTTATTAATTATAATATATTGATGTTTTTATCTAAGTATGGCTTTATCGCCTCAGCGTCTTTATCCAATTCCGTTATCAACGTATCAATAGATTGGATTTCACATATTTTATACCGTTGAGTTGTATTAAGTTTTTCTGAAATAGTTAGCAGTACTACCCTTTTAGAAGCGATAATCATTGCTTTTTTCATTTGAACTACCTCCCAATCAAATGAAGTTAATCCACTTTCTGAATCAAGATAACCTGTGCCTAAAAAACAAAGATCTACTTTAATCCCTGCCAAAGTGTTTAGTGCGCTTCCCCCTACAGAAATTTGTGCATTGCGGGATAGTCTACCCCCAATAAATATTACTTCAATATTGGGATGGGCTAATAGCTCTATTGCAATTGGTAAACTAGGAGTGAAAAAAGTTGCGTTCAGACTACTTGGAAGTTGCTTTACTAATTCCAAATTAGTAGTACCCCCACTAATTAGAATAACATCTTTATTTTCTATTAATTGTATCGCTTTTTGAGCAATTATAGTCTTACTTTCAAATGCGTAGATATCATTTACCGCAACACTATTATAATGAAACCCAATAGAAATTGCCCCTCCATGTACTTTTTTAATCTTCCCTAATGAATCTAGCTCCTTAATATCTCTTCTAACTGTATCGACTGACACATTCAGCTTTTGAGCCAAATCAGATAGTAACACCCTACTGTGCATGCTCACTTCATGTAAAATGATTTCTTGTCGATTTAAGCTTTTTGCCATTTGATTTTCTTCATTAGAAAAATTAAAGTGAGTAAATATATATAATTAAAACATCTTTTTTCCGTATATTTGGGTAAAATATGACATTATTTGCAACATAACACAGCAAAATGATTAAAAACGCTGTTTTTAATGGCAAAAGATCATACTGCAGTTCTTCTTAATATAATAATACTGCAAAATGAAATTTAATTTTTAACCTATAATAATTCAATAAGATGGTAGAGACAAGTGAAAAGAATAAGGGCAGCTTCCAAAATTTGGAATCCAAAAAATTTGAAAAGATAGACACTTCTATCTACACTAGCTCAGACGATGCCTCTTTACATGTGGCAAAAGAGATTGCAAAAATAATAAGAGAAAAAGCTGCAAAAGGTGAAAATGCAGTACTTGGTCTAGCTACTGGTTCTAGTCCTACAAAAGTATACGATTATCTTATTGAGTTTCATAAAAAAGAAGGTCTTAGCTTTAAAAATGTAGTTACTTTTAATCTGGATGAATATTTCCCGATGAATCCCGACAGTTTACAAAGTTATGTTCGGTTTATGAAGGAACATCTTTTTGATCATATAGACATAAATTCAGAGAATATAAACATTCCTGACGGAAGTCTTGATGTTGAACAAATTAGAGCCTACTGTAATGACTATGAAGAAAAAATAAAAAGCTCAGGTGGTTTAGATATACAACTATTGGGAATAGGTCGCACGGGGCATATCGGATTTAATGAGCCAGGTTCTGCATTAAACAGTCGTACACGTATTATTCGTTTAGACCAAGTAACAAGAAAAGACGCTGCTAGTGACTTTTTTGGCAACGAAAATGTTCCCTCTCGTGCGATTACAATGGGTATCGGATCCATAATAGAAGCTAAAAAGGTGTATTTGTTAGCATGGGGGGAAGGTAAGTCGAAAGTAATTAAGCGCACAGTTGAAGGTGAAGTAAAAGCTTCAGTGCCGGCATCATTTCTTCAAAATCATCCAAATTGTGAATTTATTATTGATACTGCTGCAGCTAGTGAACTTACAAGAATTAAAACTCCATGGTTAGTAGAAGAGTGTAATTGGACCGACAAATTAATTATTCAAGCTACTATTTCACTTGCCAATGATGTAAACAAAGCTATATTAAAACTCACCAACGAAGATTATAACGAATTTGGAATGGGCTCTTTAATAGCCGAATTTGGCTTAGCTGAAGAAATTAACCTTAAAGTATTCAATCATCTACAACGTACTATTACTGGATGGCCTGGAGGCAAACCAAATGTGGATGATTCCACCAGACCAGAGCGTGCTAAACCTGCTAAAAAAACTAGTATGATTTTTAGTCCGCATCCCGATGACGATGTCATCTCTATGGGTGGAACATTGATTAGACTTGTTGACCAAGGGCATGATGTACATGTAGCTTACCAAACCTCAGGTAATATTGCTGTTTTTGATGACGAAGTAATTAAATCACTTGATTTTGTGAGAGAAGTAGTTGGAGATAACCCCCTTAATGAAACAATCTCAGCAACTATAAGTAAGGTGAAAGAGAATATATTGAATAAAAAACCTGGAGAAGTTGATCCACCTGAAATTCAAAATTACAAAGGGTTAATCAGAAAAGGCGAAGCGAAATCAGCTTGTAGATCATGTGGCGTGAAAGATGATAATATGCATTTCTTAAATCTCCCTTTCTATGAAACGGGTACTGTAAGAAAAAAACCAATTGGAGAGGAAGATGTTCAAATCATCTATGACCTTTTAAATAAAACAAAGCCTCATCAAATATTTGCTGCTGGAGATTTATCAGACCCACACGGAACGCATCGAGTTTGTCTTGATGCTATATTCAAGGCGGTTTATCGTCTTAAAGAAGAAGGTGCTGAATGGCTCGAAGATACTTATGTATGGCTCTATAGGGGTGCTTGGCAAGAGTGGGGCATTTCTGACATTGAAATGGCTGTTCCTATTGGTCCAAAAGATTTAATGAGAAAACGAAAAGCAATTTTCAAACATCAGTCTCAAAAAGACGAAGCTATGTTCCCTGGGAATGATAAACGTGAGTTTTGGCAACGTGCAGAAGACAGAAATCACGATACGGCAGAAGAATATAATCGACTGGGTCTGGCTGAATACGAAGCAATGGAAGCATTCGTGCAATGGAAATTTTAATCTAAACAAGAATACTATTCCTCATCAGAAACAGAATTTTTAACCTAAAAATGATGAGGAATACTTTCATAGTGTGTACTTAAAACAATATCGACAAATCCTATTTATCGATTATTTTTATATGACTAAAAACAACTATAAAGTTATTGGCATTATGTCTGGCACATCACTCGATGGATTAGACATAGCTTTTTGTGAATTTAAAAAAAAAGAAGGTCAATGGTCATTTAAATTAAATGCTTCAAAAAGCATAATCTACAAAAAGCCCTTAATGCAGGTGCTAAAAAACAGTATTCAATTACCTGCTTTAGAGTTATTACTATTAAATAATGAATATGGTCAGTGGTTAGGAGAACAGGTGAAAACATTTGTTGTAGAAAACAATATAAAGGCAGACTTTGTTTCTAGTCATGGTCATACTGTTTTTCACCAGCCAGAAAAAGGCATTACCTACCAGATTGGTGCTGGTCAGGAAATAGCTAATAGCTCTGGTATGATGGTTATTAACGACTTCAGAACATTAGATGTCTCGCTAGATGGTCAAGGCGCACCTCTTGTCCCTATTGGGGATAAACATTTATTCTCTGAATATGACTTTTGCCTTAATTTAGGAGGCATTTCAAACATTTCCTTTGAATATAAAAATGAAAGAATAGCCTATGATATTGGAGTAGCCAATATGGCATTAAATCACTTAACAAACCCTCAAGGACTTTCATTTGATAACAATGGAGATATTGCACGATCAGGAAAACGTTGTGACCATTTATTTCATCAATTAAATGAACTTCCTTATTACAAGCAAACTTTTCCAAAGTCTACAGGATACGAATGGTTCTGTGATCAAGTAGCTCCTATTTTAGACAACGACAATAATAAATTTGAGGACAAACTATGTACATGTGTACACCATATTGCATATCAAGTTGCTGAAGAGGTAAAAAAACACCCCCTCTCAGAAGGCCGCTTACTCGTAACAGGTGGAGGAGCAAATAATCTCTATTTAATGGAAACACTACAACAGTATTTACCTGCTGAGGTAGAATTAGTTATCCCAAACAAATCTATCATAAATTTTAAAGAAGCAATTGTATTTGCTTTTATGGGGGTTCTAAAACACCTCAATGAAGATAATTGTCTAAAATCTGTAACTGGAGCATTTAAAAATTCTTGTTCAGGGGTTGTTTTCAACCCAAACTAATTGAGAATTATCCATATAAAAACAGATACTATTATTTTTACTTCCCTGCCCAACCCGGGCCTTTTACGAACCTTCCAGGCTTAGCCTCTGTATGTTCTCCATTTTCGAGTACTTGAACACCATTCACCCACACATGAATCATTCCCTCAGCATATTGATGAGGTTTGTCAAAGGTAGCTACATCATTAATTTTGGATGGATCAAAAACAACAACATCTGCATAATTACCGATTTTCAATAGCCCTCTTTTCTTTAATTTTAGATTTTGAGCAGGTAGTGATGAAAGTTTTCGAACACCTTCCTGAAGCGTAAGTACATTTTCATCACGAGCAAATTTACCTAACACCCTTGTAAAAGAACCATATGCTCTTGGGTGTGTGATTTGTTTAACAAACACCCCCTCATTTGTATATGAACCTGCATCAGAGCAAAAACTCATCCACGGTAATACTACTTTTTTCTTAATATTTTCATCAGACATCGAAAAATAAACCACCTGAATACGACTATCATCTTCAACAATTAGATCAATCATTGTTTCTGCTGGAGATTTTCCCAAAATCTCAGCAACCTCATTCAATCGCTTACCTGCATATTTTCTTAAATCTTCATTTCGAAATCCTGTAAGTAATATTCTTTCGGGTGGATTTCTAAACTCAATATCATTCAATATTTTATCTCTTAGTGAAGCATCAGCTAATCGTTCTATCATTGCCTCAATGCCTCCGTCTCTCACCCAGTCAGGCAATTGCACATGAAGGCCTGTAGAGCTAGCTGAATAGGTGTACATATCAGCAGTAACAGCCAAACCATCCTTCCTAGCTTGTTCTATTTTTTCAATAACCTGATCCATTTTTTGCCAGTTAGATTGCCCCGAAGCTTTTAAATGATATACCTCGGCTGCAATTTTCGCTTCTCTCGAAATGGTGATTAGTTCATCAATCGCCTCTAACAATTCATCTCCTTCGCTGCGAATATGGGATATGTACATTCCATTGTATTTGGAAGCTACCTTGGCCAATTCAATTAGTTCCTCTGTATTAGCATAACTACTTGGAGCATACAACAAAGAAGAAGAAATACCTACTGCTCCCTCTTCCATAGCCTGTTTCACCAATGTTTTCATTTTGGCAAGTTCTTCATCCGAAGCGAGTCTGTTTTCATATCCAATAATATGTTTACGTATCGTTCCATTACCAACAAAAGAAGCTACATTGGTTGAAACACCTTTTTCTTCCATGTATTGTAAATACTCACCCAATGTAGTCCATTTAATGTCATATTTAATGTCTCCCTGATTTTCGACCATCTCTATTTTCATTGTATCACTCAATGGCCCCATAGAACTCCCTTCGCCTAAAACTTCTAATGTCACCCCTTGACGAATATCACTTTGAGACCTTCCATCTTCAATTAATGACACATTTGCCCAGCTCAGCATATTTATAAACCCTGGCGCTACTGCTAATTGTTGTAAATCAACAACCTTTTTGCCTTTGGCATCACCTAAGTCTCCGATGGCAGCAATAGTATCAGCAGATATAGCAACATCGCCTATAAAAGGTTCGTTACCTGAACCTTCATAGATAGTGCCATTTTTCAAGATAATATCATATTCAATTGGGCTGGTACAGGCTGAAATTAGTAGGATAAGAACTGGAAATATTTTTTTCATCATTTTACATGGAATTTATTCCACACTAAGTTAGTAAAATTTGTTTATCAAATAGATTTTTGAATAGTCTATCCCTAAATTTAATAATCATTATATTTGAACGAATAATTTGATATGTGAATAACATACAAAAAAAGGGAATAAGATTTGTGGGAATTTATAAACATTATTGAATAAATGGGGCGTATTGTTGGAATTGATTTTGGTTCAAAACGAGTAGGAATTGCTGTTACCGACCCATTAAAGATAATTGCTTCGCCTTTAGAAACAGTGCCTGCTAATGCAATTATTGATTTCTTAAAAGAGTACCATCTAAAAGAAAACATCGAGGCATTTGCATTGGGATTTCCCAAAAACACAAAGAATATGCCTACTCATGCTACTCCATTAGTTTTAGCTTTCGAAAAAAAATTACAAACCTTTTTTCCTGATATACCAATCTATAAAATTGACGAACGATATACTAGTAAAATGGCACTAGCGACAATGATAGCAGGTGGCTCCAAAAAAAAAGATCGTCAAAATAAAGGGAATATAGATAAAATAAGTGCTGCAATTATTTTACAGTCGTATTTAGAAAGCCATGATTTCTAAAAAAACTTTTACCTTTGTGTTTTAAAAATAAATACTTCAATGATATATCCAATAGTGGTTTACGGTGATCCTGTGTTAAAAAAGCGAGGTAAGGATCTTGAAAAAGGAAAAACTGATGTTATACAACTAAGTAACGACATGTTTGAAACCATGGAAGGAGCTAACGGCATTGGATTAGCAGCTCCACAAATTGGGAAAAGCATACGGATGTTTGTTGTAGACGGCACCCCTATCGAAGATGATGAGGAAGACATGTCCGATTTTCGAAAAGTTTTCATCAATCCTGAAATTATTGAGGAATACGGTGATGAATGGGCATTTGAAGAAGGATGCTTAAGTATACCCGACATTAGGGAAGAAGTCGAACGTCATGAAAAATTAAAAATCCATTATTTTGATGAAAACTGGAAAGAGCATGAAGAGGAATTCGATGGAATGAAAGCTAGAATTATTCAACATGAATATGACCATATTGAAGGGGTATTATTTACAGATCATATTTCACCTTTTAAAAAGAAGCTTTTAAAAGGGAAACTCACAAACATCAGTAAGGGGAAAGTAAAAACATCGTATAGAATAAAAATTCCTATTACAGGAAAACGATAAGTCGTATTATTTTTCTAGCACCATTATACCATCCACCTGCTTTATATTAAGGTTTACGGTAGCTTTATAAAAAAAATAACACGCCATTGACATAAAGACATGACTTATGTCAATATGGTTAAACCACATACTAACCCCCCATTTATTCATAAAAATAACACCCGACAAAGCACTCATCATCACCCCTAAGACATAAAGGCTACTGCCTGTATTTTTTATTTTGAAAAACGTAAAGGCACTACAGCTTGCCACAATAAATAGTAAGCCTAGCCCTGTATGATAACCTACAAATTGAAAATTTACCGTATAAGAAGTTAGAAACATAAACGCCACTAACTTAACACCACTTACCCAAATGAGGAAATTATGCATACTATGCGTAAGTAAAAATCGTGTTTTTTCTATTATAGCTCTTTCCAATAGAGTGATCGAAATTATACTTAACAACCAACCTGGCAATTTCCATGCAATAGAAAGTGCATACAAAAAGCCATGCCCCGCAATCCCTCCTATTCCTACAGCTACACCCAGTATAAGAAAATAGTATTTTATAAAACGTTGAAACTTAGACACCTCTAGAGAATCTTTAACTCGAAAGTATGCATAAAAACAAACAGCTGTTACTAATAGATTGGTAATTACAGTTACGGGTTCATCAATTCTTATATCAAAAAGCCAAACAGAAGGTTGTGTTTCGGTCATGTTGTTAAAGCCAAGTTAAGTTAGATATTATTACAAAGTAACAATATTTCAAATAAGTATCCAACCAAAATGTGTAGACTTAACTATTGTATGACAAAGAAACTACACTAACTTAGTGTATAAAAAAAAGAAAATGGGCTATAAATTATCTTCAAAATTACCCGATGTAGGAACTACAATTTTTACAAAAATGTCAAAAATGGCAAATGAAAATAATGCCATTAATTTATCTCAAGGATTTCCTGATTTTGAAGTGGCACCTGAATTAGTAGAACTTGTAAATTATTATATGAAAAAAGGCGTAAACCAGTACGCCCCAATGCCAGGTGTCCCCTCTTTGTGCTCAGCAATAGCAAGCATGGTCGATAACACAAGAAATATAAAAATAAACTCAGAAACTGAAATAACCATTACGTCTGGAGCAACAGAAGCTATTTATAATATTATTACAGCCACTATCAAAAAAGGGGATGAAGTAGTTCTTTTTGATCCAGCTTATGATTGTTACGATCCTGCTATCCGTCTAAATGGAGGTGTGCCTGTACACATAAAATTGAGGCAACCTGATTTTTCTATAGATTGGAATGTGGTAAAACAACAGATTAACCCTCGTACTCGAATGATTATGATTAATACCCCTCATAATCCATCTGGAACAACTCTTTCGCAACAAGACTTAACTACCCTTGAACATTTGATAAAAGATACCGAAATTCTTGTGCTAAGCGATGAAGTGTATGAACATATTATTTTTAATGACTTATCACATGAAAGTGTACTTAACTACCCTAACCTTAAAAAACGTAGTGCCGCTGTATACTCTTTTGGTAAAACATTCCATGCTACGGGTTGGAAAATGGGATACATCATCGCTCCAGATTGGTGGACACATGAAATCAGAAAAGTACATCAATTTGTCACTTTTTGTGCTAATACCTCTGTACAACATGCCTTAGCCGATTTTATCACATCACCCAAAAATTACGAATATGTGCCTCTTTTTTATCAAGAAAAACGAGACTATTTTGCTAACTTAGTAAAAACATCAAAATTTGATCTAATAAATTGTACGGGCACCTATTTTCAACTCATGTCATACAAAAATGTAGATGAATTAAATCATTTAGGTGATCAACAGGCCGCAGAAAAGCTTACTAAAGAATATGGATTAGCTTCAATCCCTATTTCCGTCTTTTATAGTGATGGTCAAGATGATAAACTATTACGTTTTTGTTTTGCAAAAGGAAATGAAACACTTAAAAAAGCAGCTAAAATATTATGCAAGATTTAACTATTTCATTAATTCAATCTGATTTGTATTGGCATGACAGAGGTGCAAATCTTGCCCAGTTTGAAGAGAAGATTTGGCAAATAGAAGAAGAAACCGACATCATTATCCTTCCCGAAATGTTTACTACAGGCTTCACTATGGAAGTGAAAAATAATAGCGAACCTATGCGAACGCATACTTTTCGGTGGATGGAGCAAATGGCTACTCAGAAAAATGCCGTCATTACTGGTAGCTTTATCGTGCAAGAAGGAACGCACTATTTCAACAGGCTTATTTGGATGCAACCTGGAGGAGATTTTGTGTGCTATGACAAACGACACCTATTTAGAATGGCACAGGAGCATTTTCATTTCACTTCAGGAGAAGAGTTTGTCATTACACAATGGAAAGGCTGGAGAATATGCCCATTAATTTGCTACGACCTTCGATTTCCTTCATGGAGCAGAAACTCATACCTCATTGACAAGGAAATAATGGACTACGACTTACTCATATATGTAGCCAATTGGCCTCTCCCTAGAATTGGTGCATGGAATACCTTGTTACAAGCAAGAGCTATAGAAAATTTGAGTTATGTAGCGGGTGTGAATAGAGTTGGTATGGATGGAAATAGCATTTTGTACAATGGGCATTCTAAAGTGATAAACTTTAAAGGGGAAGTGGAACACAACATGAACACTAGTGAAGGAGTGTATACACATACTTTAAAAGCTAATGAACTATTCCAGTACAGAAAGAAATTCCCAAGTTATTTGGATGCGGATGATGTTAAAATAATGTGATTCTAGGATAACAGCGTTTTATTAAAAGTAAAAATCCCCACCCATCTGACC
>Ga0224506_10001708_pt1 | contig 15535 bp, 11 predicted proteins | sample SF_Jan12_sed_USG_2_FD_169108 | JGI IMG/M metagenome (GOLD analysis project Ga0224506, IMG submission 169108) | Sediment microbial communities from San Francisco Bay, California, United States - SF_Jan12_sed_USGS_8_1 | ecosystem: Environmental > Aquatic > Marine > Sediment | place: USA... | reverse complement strand
TCTTTAAAGGATACCGTCCACAGTTTTACTTCCGTACAACTGACGTGACAGGAGCTTGTGAGCTACCTGAAGGCGTAGAAATGGTTATGCCTGGTGACAACGTTAAGATGGTTGTTACTTTGATAGCTCCAATTGCAATGGATGACGGCCTGCGATTTGCGATCCGTGAAGGCGGTCGTACAGTGGGTGCTGGTGTTGTTGCTAAGATCATCGAATAATATTTGATGTAAAGCTTGATCCTAAGGTTAAGTTGGCATAGAATCCGCCGGCTTAATTTTAGGAATGATTTAAGGCCAGTAGTTCAATTGGTAGAGCGTCGGTCTCCAAAACCGAAAGTTGTGGGTTCGAGTCCCTCCTGGCCTGCCATTCTTGTTATGATAATTTAACCTTTCTAGGATTTAACTATGAGTTCCCGCGCAGAGTCTCCAAGTAAAGTGATGGAGTGGCTGAAATGGTCAGTTGTTATGCTGTTATTGGTAGGAATGGTAGGTGGTAACTACTATTATGCTGAGTTTTCGCTGTTGGCCAGAGTTTTGGCTATCTTGGCGGCAAGCGTTGTTGCTATATTTGTAGCTCTAACTACAGTGAAAGGTGATGCCTTTAATCGACTTCGAAAAGAAGCTTGGGTTGAGGTTCGCAAAGTTGTTTGGCCTACTCGGCAGGAAACCTTGCAGACAACTTTAATTGTTATGGCTGTTGTTTTTGTTGTAGCTCTTATATTGTGGGGTGTCGATGGCCTTTTAGGGATGGGTATTTCCTGGGTTATCGGAGCTAAGGGGTAAATTATGTCGATGCGTTGGTATGTGGTACACGCTTATTCTGGCTACGAAAAACGCGTTGCAAACTCACTGCGTGAGCAGGCTGAGTTTAAGGGCATGTCCGAGTACTTTGGTGAAATACTGGTCCCAACTGAAAGTGTTGTGGAGATGCGTGACGGTAAAAAGCGAAAGAGTGAACGTAAGTTTTACCCGGGTTATGTATTGGTAGAGATGGAAATGTGCGACGAAAGTTGGCATATGGTTAAGAGTACGCCCAGAGTTATGGGTTTTATTGGTGGTACTGCCGAAAAGCCGGCGCCTATTTCGGCGCGAGAAGCTGAAACAATTTTAGACCGAGTCCGTGACGGGGTCGATAAGCCAACTCAGAAAACTATTTATGAGCCAGGTGAAGTGGTGCGTGTTATTGATGGCCCCTTTGCAGATTTTAATGGGTCTGTTGAGAAAGTTAACTACGAGAAAAGTCGTTTACAGGTGTCTGTTTCTATTTTTGGTCGAGCAACGCCAGTTGAGTTGGAATTTTCTCAGGTAGAAAAAGCATAATGAGTGCTCGCTTCGGTCCGAAGTGAGTTCGTAAAACAAAATGGGGAGCCTAGAGGCGTTTGAACCCGGGAGTATAATATGGCTAAGAAAGTACAGGCTTATATCAAGCTGCAGGTTCCTGCAGGCAAAGCTAACCCTAGTCCACCAGTTGGTCCGGCGTTAGGTCAGCACGGTGTTAATATCATGGAGTTTTGTAAGGCATTTAATGCAGAAACTCAGGGTATGGAACCTGGCATGCCAGTTCCGGTAATCATCACTGTATATGCAGATCGAAGCTTCACATTTGTTAAGAAGACTCCGCCAGCATCTATCCTGCTTAAAAAGGCAGTGGGTATCAAGAGTGGTTCGGGGCGTCCAAATACAGAAAAAGTAGGCACAGTAACTCGGGCGCAGTTGGAAGAAATTGCGACTGCGAAAGAGCCTGATCTAACCGCTGCGGATATGGATGCTGCTGTTAGAACGATTGCTGGAAGTGCACGTAGTATGGGCTTGATTGTTGAGGGTGTTGAATAATGGCTAAATTAACAAAAAGAGCTAAGCTTATTGGCGAAAAAGTCGAGCTAGGTAAGGCATACACATTTGATGAAGCTGTAGCTTTATTGAAGGAAGTTTCAACTGTAAAGTTTTCTGAAGCAGTAGATATTTCTGTTAATCTGGGTATTGATGCGCGTAAATCAGATCAAAATGTTCGTGGATCTACTGTGCTTCCAAATGGTACGGGTAAAGATGTGCGCGTTGCAGTTTTTGCTCAGGGTGCAGGCGCTGAAGCAGCTAAAGAAGCTGGTGCAGATGCAGTAGGCATGGAAGATCTTGCGGAGCAAATTAAAGGCGGTGATCTGGATTTTGGTGTTGTTATTGCTGCGCCAGATGCTATGCGTGTTGTCGGCCAGTTGGGTCAGGTTCTTGGGCCTCGTGGTTTAATGCCGAATCCTAAGGTTGGTACTGTTACTCCTGATGTTGCAACTGCTGTTAAAAATGCTAAAGCGGGTCAAGCTCGTTTTCGTAATGATAAAAACGGCATAATTCATGCGTCAGTTGGTAAGTTGGAATTTGATGCGTCTGCGCTAAAGCAAAATGTTGAAGCTATAGTCGCTGATGTTAAGCGTCTTAAGCCAGCATCGGCTAAAGGTGTATTTCTGAAAAAAATTAGTCTGTCTACAACTATGGGCCCTGGTCTTATAATCGATCAGTCAAGTCTGGACCTGTAAGCAGAAACAATCTTTGGGGTCTCTGGTTTTCCGGAGACAATCAAAGACCGTAGGTGCGCTTAGGTGCTTAATGTAACCCTTTGGGTAATTACCTACGCAGATGGTGGATCCCAATTCAGTATTAAGCTGGATTTGATCGCCGATAACAGCTGGTAAAACGGCTAAATGAAACGATTAGTGAAAACTAATCAAATCCAGGAGACTATCCGTGGCGTTAGGACTTGAAGGCAAAAAAGCGATTGTCGCTGAAGTCCAGGAAGCAGCTAAGGGCGCAGTTTCAGCAGTAACAGCCGATTCGCGTGGTGTTACAGTTGCTGATATGACTGAGTTACGAAAGCTAGCACGAGAAAATGGTGTTTGGTTGAAGGTTGTACGAAACACATTAGCTCGTCGCGCTGTTGAAGGCACTGATTATGTAGCTCTTACAGATTCGTTTGTAGGGCCGACTCTAATAGCATTTTCAACTGACCACCCCGGTGCGGGTGCTCGTATTTTGCAAGATTTTGCAAAAGGAAATGACAAGTTAGAGCTAAAATCAGCCGTCTTTGAAGGTGAAGTAACAGATATCGCGTTATTGGCAAGTTTGCCAACATACGACGAAGCTATTGCTAAACTAATGAGCGTAATGAAAGAAGCTTCTGCTGGCAAATTGGTACGCACTATTGCGGCCATTCGCGACAAGAAAGAACAGGAAGCTGCATAAGTTATATATGACTTGCAGTTTGAATTGAATACTGAGCACTTGCTCTAATAAGCATTAGGAAAGAGACATGTCCTTGACTAAAGACGATATCATCAATGCAGTTGCTGAAATGTCTGTAAAAGACGTTGTAGAACTGATTGAAGCAATGGAAGAAAAATTTGGCGTATCTGCTGCAGCTGCAGCCGTTGCAGTAGCTGGCGATGCTGCCGGTGGTGCTGCAGAGCAAACTGAGTTTGACGTAGTGTTGGTTTCAGGCGGCGAAAAGAAAGTTAACGCTATTAAAGCAGTACGAGAAATTACTGGTTTAGGTCTGAAAGAAGCTAAGGCTGCTGTAGATGGCGCTCCTTCAACTCTGAAGGAAGGCGTTTCTAAAGAAGAAGCTGAAGAAACAAAAGCGAAGCTTGAAGAAGCAGGCGCAACTGTAGAATTGAAGTAAGACTACAGATTATCGATCCATTAGGGTCGTTAATGGGTGATGGCTGGTGGCATTTTTGTCGCCGGCCTTTTTCCGTCTCAGGTGAATAGTAATTTGCCTTGAGTAAAACATTCTAATTCATGCGGCAATAAGTAGTGCTTATTGTTTAAGGGTCTCCAGTTGAGATTCTTTCGCCAAGGTAACGAACTGAGGAATACTGATGGCTTACTCCTATACAGAGAAAAAGCGTATCCGTAAGGATTTCGGTAAACTACCCCCGGTAATGGACTTGCCATACCTGCTTGCTATTCAGCTAGACAGTTATAGTGAATTTCTCCAGACCGGAATTGATATTGATAAGCGTGCCGATAACGGTTTGCATGCAGCATTTAAATCGGTTTTTCCGATTGTCAGCTATTCTGGCAGTGCGGCGCTTGAGTACGTTAGTTACCGTCTTGGTGAGCCAGCATTTGATGTGAAAGAATGTCAACTGCGTGGTGTGACCTATGCAGCACCCCTGCGTGTTAAGGTCCGACTGATTATTTATGATAAAGAGTCGTCCAATAAAGCGATAAAAGATATTAAAGAACAAGAAGTATACATGGGCGAAATGCCTTTAATGACTGATAACGGCACCTTTGTAATTAATGGTACCGAGCGAGTAATCGTTTCTCAGTTACACCGTTCACCTGGTGTGTTCTTTGATCACGACAAAGGTAAGACGCATTCATCTGGTAAGTTGCTATTTAATGCGCGAGTGATTCCTTATCGCGGTTCATGGTTAGACTTTGAATTTGATCCAAAAGATAATGTATTTGTACGTATTGACCGTCGTCGAAAGTTGCCAGCAACTGTATTGCTTCGTGCGCTGGGATACTCTACACAAGACATTCTTGAAATGTTTTTCAGTAAAACCACCTTCAAATTTGAAGATGGGGTGGTTAAAACTGCCGTCATTGCTGACCGTCTTCGTGGTGAAACAAGCGGCTTTGAAATCAAAGATTCCGAAGGCAATGTTTTAGTAGAAGAAGGTAGAAGGATTTCAGCTCGCCATATTAACCAGATGAAGAAAGCAGGCATTAAAGAGCTGATTGTTCCTGAAAATTATGTTCTGGGTCGTCATCTTGCTAATGATTTGGTTAATGTTGACACTGGCGAAATTATTGCACCCTGTAACTCACAGATAGATGAAGAGTTACTCGAAACAATATTAGCGGCTAACACTAAAACCATTGACGTTTTATACACCAATGATTTGGATTGTGGGCCCTTTATATCTGAGACCCTAAAAATCGATGCTTCTAGAACGGAGTTAGAAGCCTTAGTCGAAATTTATCGTATGATGCGTCCTGGCGAACCGCCAACAAAGGATTCAGCAGAAAACCTCTTTCAAAATTTGTTCTTCACTGATGAGCGTTATGATTTATCTGCCGTTGGTCGAATGAAATTTAACCGCCGTTTAGGTCGGGAAGAAGAAGTTGGTAAGGGTACTCTGGATAAAGACGATATTATTGAGGTATTGCGTACATTAATCGATATTCGTAACGGTAACGGTCGGGTTGATGATATTGATCACCTGGGTAATCGCCGTATTCGTTCGGTCGGTGAAATGGCTGAAAATCAGTTTAGAGTTGGCTTGGTCCGAGTTGAAAGAGCCGTTCGTGAGCGCTTGTCTATGGCAGAAAGCGAAGGGTTAATGCCACAGGATCTGATTAATGCTAAGCCAGTAGCGGCAGCGGTTAAAGAATTCTTTGGCTCATCTCAGCTTTCGCAGTTTATGGACCAAAACAATCCGTTGTCGGAAGTAACTCATAAACGGCGTGTTTCGGCGTTAGGGCCGGGTGGTTTGACTCGTGAACGTGCAGGTTTTGAAGTACGAGATGTACACCCTACGCACTACGGTCGAGTGTGTCCCATTGAGACACCTGAAGGTCCAAACATTGGTTTGATCAACACGTTATCGACCTACGCTCGTACCAATAGCTATGGCTTCCTGGAAACACCTTATCGCAAGGTTGTCGACGGTCAGGCAACCTCTGACATAACATTTTTGTCGGCTATTGATGAAGCGAACCATACTATTGCTCAGGCGAACGTGCCTTTAGATTCGGAAGATCGGATTCAGGGTGAATTGGTTCAGGTACGTCACCAGGGTGACTTTACTTTGGCATCTGTTGAGAAAGTCGACTATATGGACGTCTCTCCGCGCCAGGTTGTATCTGTAGCCGCATCATTAATTCCATTCCTTGAGCATGATGATGCAAACCGAGCCTTGATGGGTTCAAACATGCAGCGTCAGGCTGTTCCAACTCTAAGAGCTGAGAAGCCACTTGTTGGAACAGGTATTGAGCATGCAGTTGCTCGTGACTCTGGTGTCTGTGTTGTCGCAGAACGTGGCGGTATTATTGAATCCGTTGATGCAAGCCGAATCGTAATAAAAGTAGATGTGAATGAAATTCCAGCAGGTGATGCAGGAGTTGATATTTACAACCTAACTAAATATACCCGTTCAAATCAAAACACCTGTATTAACCAGAAAACTCTGGTTAGCCCGGGTGATGTAATTAAACGTGGTGATATCTTAGCTGACGGCCCATCGACAGATATGGGTGAGTTGGCGCTAGGTCAAAATATGAGAATCGCATTTATGCCGTGGAACGGTTATAACTATGAAGATTCAATTTTGATCTCTGAGCGTGTTGTTCAGGAAGATAGATTTACTACTATTCATATTCAAGAGCTAACTTCGATCGCCCGTGATACGAAATTAGGAGCAGAAGAGATTACTGCTGATATTCCAAATGTTGGTGAGTCTGCTCTTAGCAAGTTGGATGAAAGCGGTATTGTTTATATTGGTGCAGAAGTTGGACCAGGTGACATTCTAGTTGGAAAGGTGACTCCCAAGAGTGAAACTCAGCTTACACCTGAAGAAAAACTTCTACGTGCTATTTTCGGTGAGAAAGCATCAGATGTGAAAGACACGTCTCTTCGAGTAAAAGGTGGCGTGAAAGGAACTGTAATTGATGTGCAGGTCTTTACCAGAGATGGTGTTGAAAAAGATCAGCGTGCTCAAGATATCGAAAAAATGCAGTTAAGCAGTTTCCGTAAAGACCTTAAAGCAGAATATTCAATTATTGAAAGTACTGTCTTTGAGCGTTTAGGAAATTCCTTGATTGGTAATAAAGTATCTGCTGGTCCGGATTTAAGTAAAGGCGATGTGCTTACTCAGGAATACCTGGATAACCTGGCATTTGATCAGTGGTTCAAGTTGCGTATGCAAGATGAAAACCTGGTAGATATGTTAGAAAAGGCCGAGGCTTCATTAGAAGATATTAAGGCCGATCAGGAAGCAAGATTCGAAGATAAAAAGCGTAAGCTTCAATCAGGGGACGATCTGGCTCCGGGTGTACTTAAAATTGTTAAAGTATATCTGGCAGTTAAACGTACTATCCAGCCTGGCGACAAGATGGCAGGGCGACACGGAAACAAGGGTGTGATCTCTGTGATTAAGCCTGTTGAAGATATGCCTTACGACGAAAATGGTGAGCCGGTTGATGTAGTGCTAAATCCACTGGGTGTACCTTCTCGTATGAACGTTGGTCAGATTCTCGAAACACACCTGGGAATGGCGGCTAAGGGTATTGGTCGTAAGATTAACGATATGATTGAAACTCAGAAGACCATTCCTGAAGTTAGAAAATATCTCAATGATATTTATAACAATGTAGGAAACGGCTTCCGTAATGAAGACATTGATGGTCTAACTGATAAAGAATTGATGGATCTGGCACATAACCTTAAGGGTGGTATGCCAGTTGCGACTCCAGTATTTGATGGCGCAAAAGAGTCCGAAATAAAAGAACTGTTAGAGTTGGCTGGAATCCCGGAATCTGGACAGATTCAGTTGTGGGATGGCCGAACTGGTGAAGCATTTGATCGACAAACTACCGTTGGTTATATGTATATGTTGAAATTGAATCACCTTGTTGATGACAAGATGCATGCACGTTCAACGGGTTCCTATAGTCTTGTGACGCAGCAACCGCTGGGTGGTAAGGCACAGTTTGGTGGACAGCGATTCGGAGAAATGGAAGTTTGGGCCTTAGAAGCTTATGGCGCAGCCTATACACTTCAGGAAATGTTGACGGTTAAGTCGGATGATGTGAATGGTCGTACTAAGATGTATAAAAACATCGTAGATGGCAATCACAAGATGGAACCGGGTATGCCTGAATCTTTCAATGTATTGGTGAAAGAAATCCGTTCTTTGGGAATCGACATGGAACTTGAAAGCGAAAACTAAGTTTCTTTGAAATTATTGATGTCAGGGGTGAGGAGTCACCTCTGGCTAAAATCATTAAACCGGGAGTGATCCGATGAAAGATTTGCTGGGACTGTTAAAGTCGCAATCTCACTCTGAAGAATTTGATTCTATTCGTATAGGTCTTGCTTCACCTGAAATGATTCGATCTTGGTCGTATGGCGAAGTAAAAAAGCCTGAGACGATCAATTACCGTACGTTCAAACCAGAACGGGACGGACTATTCTGTGCGCGCATCTTTGGCCCTATTAAGGACTATGAGTGCTTGTGTGGAAAGTATAAGCGTTTAAAGCACCGCGGAGTCATCTGTGAAAAGTGTGGTGTCGAAGTAACGCAAACTAAAGTTCGTCGTGACCGTATGGGTCATATCGAGCTTGCGGCACCTGTTGCGCATATTTGGTTCCTTAAGTCGTTACCATCACGTATTGGTTTAATGCTGGATATGACGCTACGTGATATTGAGCGCATTCTATATTATGAAAGCTTTGTTGTGATAGAAGCAGGTTTAACAACACTAGAGAAAGGTCAGTTGTTAACCGATGAAGAATATTATGAAGCTATTGAAGAGTTTGGAGATGACTTTGATGCCCGTATGGGTGCTGAAGCCATTAAGAGCCTTCTTGAAGATATTGATTTGGATTCAGAAATCAGTCGGTTGCGTGAAGAAATTCCAGCAACTAACTCTGAGACTAAAATCAAGAAATTGTCTAAGCGTCTAAAGCTTCTTGAAAGTTTCTCGAAATCTGGAAATCATCCTGGTTGGATGGTTATGACAGTATTACCCGTGCTGCCGCCTGATTTGCGTCCATTGGTTCCACTAGATGGCGGCCGTTTTGCAACTTCTGACCTTAACGATCTTTATCGACGTGTGATAAACCGTAACAATCGTTTGAAGCGATTGTTAGAGCTGTCTGCTCCGGATATTATTGTTCGTAATGAAAAGCGTATGCTACAGGAATCTGTAGATGCGTTACTTGATAATGGGCGTAGAGGCAGAGCAATTACCGGTTCAAATCGTCGGCCATTGAAATCTCTTGCCGATATGATCAAGGGTAAGCAGGGTCGATTCCGTCAAAACCTTCTAGGTAAGCGCGTAGATTATTCTGGGCGATCAGTTATTGTTGTTGGTCCGACGTTAAGGCTACATCAGTGTGGTTTACCAAAGAAAATGGCTTTAGAGCTGTTTAAGCCCTTTATTTTTAGCAAGTTAGAATTACGCGGACTAGCGACAACCATTAAAGCAGCGAAGAAAATGGTTGAGCGCGAAGAATCGGTTGTCTGGGATATCCTCGACGACGTTATTCGTGAACATCCTGTATTGCTAAACCGTGCTCCTACACTTCACAGGTTAGGTATTCAGGCGTTTGAGCCTGTGCTTATTGAAGGTAAAGCAATTCAATTACACCCTCTGGTTTGTACCGCGTATAACGCCGACTTCGATGGTGACCAGATGGCGGTGCATATCCCGCTGACATTAGAAGCACAGCTCGAATCACGTGCTCTGATGATGTCGACAAACAACGTATTGTCGCCAGCGAGTGGTGAACCAATCATCGTACCGTCTCAGGATGTTGTTTTGGGTCTTTATTACATGACTCGAGATAAGATTAACGGTAAAGGCGAAGGTATGGTTTTTGCTGACCCTGAAGAAGTGCAACGCGCATTTGGTGCCGGTAAACTTGCGATTCACAGTAAGATAAAGGTTCGTTTGGTAGAAACTATCAGAAATGAAGACGGTGAGTTGGAAGAACGTAAATTGTTAGTTGATACCACTGCTGGTCGTATCATTCTTTATAGTATCGTTCCAAAAGGTCTGCCTTTTGATATGGTCAATAAGCCTATGAAGAAGAAGTTGGTTTCTAACTTACTTAACGTAGCCTATCGTGATTGTGGACTGAAAGAGACAGTTATTTTTGCCGACCAGATTATGTATATGGGCTTCCGTCAAGCTACGCTGTCTGGTTCTTCAATTGGTGTTAATGACTTCGCTATTCCAGATCAAAAAGCAGTCATTATTGATGATGCTGATCGTCAGGTTTCTGAAATCGAAGAGCAATACGCTTCAGGTTTAGTAACCCAGGGTGAAAAATACAACAAGGTTGTAGATATTTGGTCCAAGGCCAATGAGCAGGTTGCTCGCGCCATGATGGATGGTCTATCCAAAGAAATGGTTGAAGATCGTGATGGTAATCAGGTGGAGCAAGAGTCATTTAACTCTGTTTACATTTATGCCGACTCAGGTGCTCGAGGATCGCCAGCTCAAATGCGTCAGCTTTCCGGTATGCGTGGTCTGATGGCTAAGCCCGACGGTTCCATTATTGAGAACCCGATTAAAGCAAACTTCCGTGAAGGTTTATCCGTTGGTGAGTACTTTATTTCTACTCACGGAGCTCGTAAAGGTTTGGCTGATACGGCATTGAAAACCGCTAACTCTGGTTATTTGACTCGACGATTGGTTGATGTTGCTCAGGATTTGGTTATCACGAAGGTCGATTGCGGCACTGAAGAAGGGTTGGTTGTTGAGCCCATTATTGAAGGTGGAGATGTGATCGTCGGTATGGGTGAACAAGTCTTAGGTCGTGTTCCAGCATTGGATGTCATGATGCCTGGTACTGATGATGTAGCGCTTCCAGCTGGAACCCTGATTGATGAGGCCTGGGTTAAAAATATAGAAGAGTGGGGCATCGATCATATTATCGTCCGCTCGGCAATAACCTGTGAAACACACCATGGTGTTTGTTCTAAATGCTACGGACGCGACTTGGCGAGAGGTCATCAGGTAAATATTGGTGAAGCTGTTGGTATTATTGGTGCTCAGTCAATTGGTGAACCAGGTACTCAGTTAACTATGCGTACGTTCCACATTGGTGGTGCGGCTTCACGATCTGTTGTTGCAGATAGTGTCCAGGTTAAGCATGGTGGAGAGATGAATCTTCACAATGTTAAGTATGTAACCCGCGCAGACGGTAGTATTGTGACGGTGTCGCGTTCTGGTGTTCTGGCTGTTGCAGATGAGCATGGTCGTGAGCGTGAGAAATATAAGCTACCCTATGGTGCCGTTATTAGTGCCAAAACGGGTGCAAATGTAAATCCTGGTGATGTAGTTGCCAAATGGGATCCGCATACGCACCCAATTGTTGCTGAAATATCGGGTGTTATGTCTTTCGTTGGTTTGGAAGAAGGAATTACCGTTAATACCAAGGTTGATGAGTTAACTGGTGTTAGTAGTATTGAAATTATTGCCCAGAAAGATCGAAGTGGTGCTGGTAAAGATATTCGTCCAATGATACGTCTGTTGGATGATAAGGGGAATGAACAGAGCTTTGGTGAGTCTGGCCAGCCTGCTCAGTATTTCTTACCCGATGGAGCTTTACTCAGCCTTCAAGATGGTTCTAAAGTAAATGTTGGCGACTTGATCGCTCGTATTCCTCAAGAATCTTCGGGTAACAAGGATATTACCGGTGGTCTACCGCGGGTTGCTGACTTGTTTGAAGCTCGTAAGCCAAAAGAATCGGCTATTCTTGCAGAAACCAGTGGTGTATTTGGTTTCGGAAAAGAGACTAAAGGCAAGAAACGTATTCAGATTCAACCTATTGATGGTGAAGCTTATGAAGAGTTAATTCCTAAGTGGCGCCATATGAACGTGTTCGAAGGTGAACAGGTTGAAAAAGGTGAAGTTCTGTCGGATGGACCCATGAATCCTCATGATATTTTGCGAATTCAGGGCGTTCCTGCATTGGCTCGATATATTACCAATGAGATTCAGGAAGTGTACCGTTTGCAGGGTGTTACCATTAACGATAAGCACATTGAAGTTATTGTTCGCCAAATGTTGCGTAAAGTTATTATTACGGATAGTGGTGATACTGAATTCATTAAGGGTGATCAGGTTGAATACTTTGCTGTTGTTAAAGAAAACCAGCGAATGGAAGCTGAAGGTAAAGAGTTAGTTAAGTTTGAGCGTGTGTTATTGGGTATTACCAAGGCATCTCTTGCTACTGAGTCCTTTATTTCAGCGGCTTCATTCCAGGAAACTACGCGGGTACTTACTGAAGGTGCAGTCACCGGCAAGCAAGACTTCTTGCGTGGTTTGAAAGAAAACGTTGTTGTTGGTCGTTTAATCCCGGCAGGTACGGGTTTGGCGTACCACAGTGAGCGTAAGCGTAAGCGTGCAGAACGTGACTCTGGAGATGGTTTAGCGATGGCATCTGCCAGTGAAGTTGAAGCAGCTCTGAGTGAAGCGTTGAATAAATGATCAACTTCTAGTCAAGAGCTCTTGACTAGATAGGCATCGATCACTAAAATGCGCGTCCTTTTCAGTGTCCGGGAGTTCCTGGGCACTTTGTTTTATATTGTGAGGTGAAGGATTAATGGCAACCATTAACCAGCTAGTTCGCAAACCACGTAAGCGTCCGATTCAGAAGAGTGATGTTCCTGCTCTTCAGAGTTCTCCGCAACGACGTGGAGTGTGTACTCGTGTATATACCACGACTCCTAAGAAGCCTAACTCGGCTTTGCGTAAGGTTTGTCGTGTTCGTTTGACTAACGGTTTTGAAGTTACTTCATATATCGGTGGTGAAGGTCATAACTTGCAAGAGCACTCTGTTGTGTTAATTCGCGGCGGACGTGTAAAAGACTTGCCAGGTGTGCGTTATCACACGGTTCGAGGTTCTTTGGATACTGCAGGAGTTGCAGACCGTAGACAAGGTAGATCTAAGTATGGTGCTAAGCGTCCTAAAAGCTGATCACTAATTTTATTCGATTAGAGTAAGGCCGAACCTATGTTTCGGGCTAACCTGAAGAGAAGAGGGGCATATAATGCCAAGAAGAAAAGTTGTCGCCAAACGCGATGTACTGCCAGATCCTAAATATGGGAATCCGCAGCTCGCGAAATTTATGAACCATGTAATGGTGAGTGGTAAGAAATCCGTAGCAGAGAAGATTGTATACGGTGCACTTGATAAGGTTAAAGAACGTTCGGAAAAAGACCCGATCGAATTGTTTGAGGCTGCATTGGAGGCTATAGCTCCAATGGTAGAGGTTAAGTCTCGACGTGTTGGTGGTGCCACTTATCAGGTACCCGTCGAAGTGCGCCCAAGTCGTCGCGAAGCTTTAGCGATGCGTTGGTTAGTTGATTTTTCACGTAAGCGTGGTGAAAAATCTATGGCTTTGCGTCTAGCTGGTGAAGTGTTGGATGCTGCTGAAGGTAAAGGTTCCGCGGTTAAGAAACGTGAAGACGTTCACCGTATGGCTGAAGCTAACAGAGCCTTCTCTCACTACCGCTTCTGATTTATTGGGGATTGAGTTGTGGCTCGTAAAACACCGATTAATCGCTACCGTAATATTGGTATTGTTGCGCATGTTGATGCTGGAAAAACAACCACAACAGAGCGTGTGTTGTTCTACACTGGATTGTCTCACAAAATAGGTGAGGTTCATGATGGTGCAGCTACTATGGATTGGATGGAGCAAGAGCAGGAGCGTGGTATCACTATCACGTCTGCTGCAACCACTTGTTTTTGGAGTGGTATGTCCAAACAGTTTGATCAGCATCGTGTAAACATTATTGATACCCCGGGGCACGTTGATTTCACGATTGAAGTGGAACGCTCTTTGCGTGTTCTTGATGGTGCCGTAGTAGTGTTGTGTGGTTCTTCGGGTGTACAGCCCCAAACTGAAACTGTTTGGCGTCAGGCTAATAAATATGAAGTACCTCGTATGGTGTTTGTCAATAAGATGGACCGTGCGGGTGCTGATTATTTGCGTGTCGTTAAACAGCTAAAAGAACGCCTTGGTGCTGATCCTGTTCCGATTCAAATGACAATTGGGGCAGAAGAAGAATTTAAAGGTGTAGTTGATTTGATTAAAATGAAAGCTATTTTCTGGAATGAAGCAGACCAGGGGATGACTTTTGATTATCAGGATGTACCTGCTGACCTTTTAGCGCAGTGTGAAGAAATGCGTGAAGAAATGGTAGAGGCTGCTGCTGAAGCGACTGACGAGTTGATGGAAAAATATCTGGAAACTGGTGAGTTAACGGATGTAGAGATTAAGGCGGGTTTACGTCAACGTACTATTGAAAATGAAATATGTCTTGTGATGGGTGGTTCAGCATTCAAAAACAAGGGTGTTCAAGCGGTATTGGATTCTGTTGTCGAGTATATGCCTTCGCCTAAAGAAGTAAAGGCGATTGAGGGTGTGCTGGATGATGGAGAGACAATTGAAGGTCGTGAAGCGGACGATAATGCTCCTTTTGCGGCACTTGCATTTAAAATTGCAACAGACCCCTTCGTTGGTACGCTAACATTCGTTCGAGTTTATTCTGGTACGTTGAATTCTGGTGATAGTGTTGTTAACTCGGTTAAAGGCAAAAGAGAGCGTGTTGGACGAATGGTTCAGATGCACTCAAATAATCGGGAAGAAATTAAGGAAGTATTGGCAGGTGATATTGCTGCACTAATTGGTGTTAAGAATGTCACAACCGGAGATACATTTTGTGCGCCAAATAGTGTCATTACACTTGAGCGTATGGAGTTTCCGGAGCCAGTAATTTCTGTTGCTGTTGAACCCAGGACTAAGGCGGATCAAGAGAAGATGGGTATTGCTCTGGGCAAGTTAGCTCAGGAAGATCCTTCTTTTCGAGTTCATACAGACGAAGAGTCTGGTCAGACTATTATTGCCGGAATGGGTGAGCTTCACCTGGATGTTCTGGTTGATCGTATGCGGCGTGAATTTAATGTCGAAGCAAATATCGGTAAGCCTCAGGTAGCATATCGTGAGCGTATTACCTCTGCTATCGAAATTGACAACAAGTTTGCAAAGCAGTCTGGAGGTCGTGGTCAGTATGGTCATGTTGTTATTAAGTTCGAGCCTGCTGAGGATGAAAATTCTGAAGGCTTGGAGTTTATCAATGAGATCGTAGGTGGTGCTATTCCTAAGGAATACATACCGGCTGTTCAGAAAGGCATAGAAGAGCAGATGGCAAACGGCATTATCGCTGGATACCCTTTGCTTGGCCTGAAGGCAACATTGTATGACGGTTCATTCCATGACGTTGACTCTAATGAGATGGCGTTTAAAATTGCTGCGTCTATGGCCACCAGGCGAATTAGAGAAGCTGGCAATGCTGTCTTGCTAGAGCCAGTGATGAAGATTGAGGTTGTGACCCCTGAAGATTACATGGGTGATGTTATGGGTGACCTGAATCGTCGTCGCGGTATTGTAAGTGGTATGGAAGATACCCCGATGGGTAAAGTAATTAATGCAGAAGTGCCGCTGTCCGAAATGTTTGGATATGCAACTGACATGAGAAGTATGTCTCAGGGTCGTGCGTCGTACACAATGGAGTTTTCTAAATATTCCGAGTGTCCTACAAGTGTCTCTGAATCTATTATTAATAAATCTTAATTTGTTTTCGCAAACAAAGAATTGAGGAAATAAAAATGGCTAAGGCTACCTTTGAACGTACTAAACCCCATGTAAACGTGGGAACAATTGGTCACGTTGACCATGGTAAAACGACTCTGACTGCAGCTTTGACGCGCGTATGTGCTGAAACTTGGGGAAGTG
>Ga0224506_10001707_pt1 | contig 15536 bp, 14 predicted proteins | sample SF_Jan12_sed_USG_2_FD_169108 | JGI IMG/M metagenome (GOLD analysis project Ga0224506, IMG submission 169108) | Sediment microbial communities from San Francisco Bay, California, United States - SF_Jan12_sed_USGS_8_1 | ecosystem: Environmental > Aquatic > Marine > Sediment | place: USA... | reverse complement strand
TTAGGTTTGATTACTGACTATGATATCCGCCGGACGTTGGAGGGCGGCCAAGATTTGTTTGCGCTGACTCTCTCTGACGTGATGAATGCCAAGCCAAGTTGGGTCTATCTTGATGAAAAAGCGGTTACTGCGTTGGAATTCATGGAGAAACGAGAGAGGCCCATTTCGGTGTTGCCCGTTTTAGATCGCCAGGAAAAAGTCGTCGGTATGATCCATCTTCATGACCTTATTGCCCGTGGGCTATAGAAGAGCCCATGAAAATGATACTAGGATATTGAACTCCATCGCATCATCGCAATCAGTACGTTCCCTTGATCGCAGCCTTTCTTATGGTTTGGTTGGCCTTACATTTCTTCTTTGCTTTAATGTTTTGAGTCACATCAGCGAGTATGTTTTCCTCGCATTGGTAGGTCTGTGGCTTCTTAAGGTCTATTACCAAAAATCGGTTTCCTACATGCCAACGTCATTAGATGTGCCCATCTTGATCTTTCTTGGCTGGATTGTCCTTACGCTTCCATTTGCTGTAGATCCAGTTTATAGCTTTGCAGAATGGAGGAAGGCACTCCCAAGGTTCCTCATCTTCTGGTTTGTCCTTCAGGTGGTCAGAAACCGATCGCAGGTGAAAGCGATACTGCATGCATTTGTAATTGGCTTGGGGCTGTTATGCCTCATCGAAGTGATCGATTTTTTTGTGATTGGTGCGAGAGCATTTTCTATGGATGTTCGAGCGGGGTCATTTTTTGGTGCGCACCAATGGTTGAGTAATTATCTGATTATCGGTGGTCCATTTCTATGCTTAAGCTGGGTCAGTCAAGAATTTGCGTGGGAGAAAGTCGTCAATAGTCTAGTGAGTTGTGTCTACCCGCTAGCCTTATTTTTGGTCCATACACGATCCGTATGGCTTGTCGTCTTGGTCCAGACTAGTCTATTTTTTATTTTTAAGATCACGGAAAAGTTTTTTCTATCCGTTGGGATCGTATTGTTCAGTGTCGTGGTTATGCTGATGGCGGTGAATCTTTCCGGTGAATTTCAACATGTCCTCGCCAAGAATGATTTTTCGAATCCAAACACCTTGAAGCTGCGGTTCAATACCTGGAATGTCGCGTTGGAGGATATTCAGAATTCTCCAGTTGTTGGCGCTGGATTTGGGAAGCACGCTTTTCAGATCCTTCATCCCAATTTGCCAAATGAAATTCACAAGCATATTCATAATATGTTTCTTGGTGCTGCGGTTCAATTGGGTATTCCTGGCTTGGTTTTTTTGTTATGGCTGTTTTGGAAGATTCTTTCCACTTCCGATTCCTTGTTGAGGAAGTTTGTGGGACATGATTCCTTCCAGTTCCATCTGGCTCTGGCAATTGGTCTTATGACCATTGGTGTGATGGTCAGGAATAGTTTTGATGATATGTTTCATGGACCTATTGTCTATCTTTTTTTACTTTTTGTTGCTCTGGGGTTTTGCCTTGAGCGACACTCGGTCAATATTTGGTCCTGGGTCGATCGCCAAAAATCTGATTGAGCATGCCCTCTTTGGATGGGTCTCTATGGACAGAGCTTTGACTTCTCATTCGTCTGAAGGTTTTTCGCCATTGTGACGATGGGTTCTGTCGCGGGCATTAAAGTCGCTCGGGTAATTGCCAGATTAAATATCGGGGGGCCGGCGATCCATGCGATCTCTCTTTCTGAGGAGCTTCGCCTCAGGGGATTTGATTGTTGCCTATTCACAGGAGTCGTTGGGCAAGATGAGGGTGATATGACTCACGCGGTGGTTCAGAAGGAAATTAAATTTTTCCTGATTCCCTCGTTGTCCAGAGAGGTCTCTCTCATTAAAGATGTGCAGGCATTTTTTCGATTATTTGGGGAATTGAAAAAATGGCGTCCTGATATTCTTCATACCCATACTGCGAAAGCTGGTGCCCTGGGACGAATTGCTGGCTGGTTGCTGAGAGTGCCCGTTCGGATTCATACGTTTCATGGGCATGTGTTTCACGGGTACTTTGGATATATCAAAACCCAGATATTTTTGTTGATTGAGCGAGCTCTCGCTTGCTTCACCGATGTCCTTGTGGTCTTATCCAGGAGTCAGATGAGAGAGCTTGTCGATACGTACCGTATTGCCCCTGAACATAAATTTCAAATTATTCCCCTTGGGTTCGATTTTTCCTCTTTTCATCCCGCGAAAATTTCTCAAGACAACAAAAGAGGAGCTTGGCAACTTACCCCCCGAGATTACATATTTGGATTTGTCGGAAGACTCGAACCTATTAAAAACCCCTTGCTATTTATTAAGGCCTTTCAGTCATTGATGCGTCGACGAGAGATACAGCCGAATGCTGATGGAAGATCTCAGGGGGCCCTCGCAGCGGTGCTTGTGGGCGGTGGAAGCTTGGAAGGTTCCTTGCGGGCTTGTATCGAAGAGTTTGAGGGTACGGCACGGTTTAAGATGGTGGGCTGGGAGAAGGACATGGCGGGAATTTATTCCACATTAGATGCTGTGGTCTTAACCTCGCTGAATGAAGGAACTCCTGTTGCCTTGATAGAGGGGATGGCCGCGGGGAAGCCATTTGTCGCCACCAACGTGGGTGGTGTGAAAGATTTGATGGTCGGAAAAAGTCAAGTGGTGAAGGGGCAGGATGGTGGACAATTTATGGTATATGAGAATGGCATCTTGGTGGAATCACATGATCTAGATGGGACAAGCGGGGCATTGGAGTATTTAATAAGCCACCCAGAGCGAGGGCAGGAAATGGGGAGAATTGGGCAAGCCTTTGCTTTGGGAAATTTTAGTTTGGATCGCTTAGTCGATGACGTTCACCATTTATATCTGAGTGAGCTGGGCAAAAAAGGTATCCTCACGTCTTAAGGCTATTCGGGTAAAGGAAGAAATTATGACTGTTCGTCGCGATGGCACCGTTACCTGTTTTTTTCAATTAGGGTGTACGACGTGAAAATCTTAATTACCGGTGGAGCAGGATTTATTGGATCGCATTTAGCTGAAGCCTTATTAGAACAGGGCGACGAAGTATTCATCATCGATGATTTGTCTACTGGAAGTGTGGAAAATATTGCTCATCTTCAAGGGCACCCGCGTTTCCATCAGTATTTTGATTCAGTTTTGAATCGGCAGATTATGGCCGACCTGATTGATCGTGCGGATACCATCTTTCATTTAGCGGCAGCGGTGGGAGTCAAATTAATTGTCGAGAGTCCCGTTCGGACTATTGAGACGAATGTGAAGGGCACGGAAGTTGTTTTAGAGCTTGCCAGTAAAAAACAGAAGAAAGTGGTGTTAGCCTCAACCAGTGAGGTGTATGGAAAATCGACTCGTATTCCTTTTTGTGAAGATGATGATTTAGTCATGGGGCCGCCAACCAAGGGGCGTTGGAGTTATGCGTGTTCGAAAGCCCTCGATGAGTTTCTGGCTCTTTCTTATTGGAAAGAGCGCCAATGCCCAACGATCGTGGCCCGTTTTTTTAATACCGTTGGCCCACGGCAGACCGGTCAATATGGAATGGTGATTCCGAGATTTGTGGCGCAGGCCTTAACGCATGAGCCTATTACCATATTTGGGTCTGGTACTCAGACTCGATGTTTTGGTTGGGTGAAAGATGTGGTTCGGGCCTTACTTCTCATTTCGCAGCATCCACAAGCCATTGGAGAAATTTTCAATATTGGAAGCTCTCATGAAATGAGTATTGCGGAACTAGCTCAGTTAGTTAAAAAGTTAACGGGGTCACATTCCGAGATTCAATTCATTCCCTATGACCGGGCCTACGAAGCGGGTTTTGAAGATATGGAAAGACGAGTTCCTTCTCTTGAGAAAATCCATAACCTAGTTGGATATAGCCCGACACTCAGCATTGAAGAAATTTTATTGAACATTATTGAGCATTGTAAGCGACATCCCATTTCCTTAGCCTCATGACTGTACCAATGACTATGATCCTGGTGTTGTTGGCAGCCTTTGTGTTGGCCGTCATTTTCACGCCTCTCGTTCGGAAAGTGGCATTGGCATACGGGTATGTCGTGCAGCCAACGCAGGATCGTTGGCACCAAAGTCCGACGCCGGTCTTTGGAGGCGTGGGGATATTTTTTGCCTGCGTGTTGCCTCTTTTATTTGTCTTGCCCTCAGATGACAGTATGCCATGGGCCATTCTTGGTGGTGCCAGTGCGGTGTTCGTCCTTGGTCTTCTTGATGATTTTCTGCATATCAAACCGTATTCCAAGCTCATCGGCCAGATCATGGCCACCTCATTTATCGTGTTTTACCATGTGGCCTTTGAAATCCCTTCTTTGCCTTTGGTCGGCCTTGTTCTGACGTTTTTGTGGATCGTCGGCATCACCAATGCCTTTAACCTTCTTGATAACATGGATGGCCTATCAGCGGGGATTGCAGCCATTGTGGCTCTGTGCTTGTCCGTTTCTGGCATGATGACTGGTAACGAACTGATGATGATTTTGGCCGCCAGTGTTTGCGGTGCGTCACTTGGATTTTTGATATTTAATTTTTATCCCGCAAAAATCTTTATGGGGGATTCGGGGAGCCTATTTCTAGGATTTAGTTTGGCGGCGTTAGCTATTACTGGAAAAGGGGAATATACGACCAACATTTTCTTCGCCATGTTAATCCCGGTGTTGGTTCTGGCCGTTCCCATCTTTGATACCATATTTGTCTCGTTGCTTCGGTTTTTCAATGGGCGAGCTATTTCGCAGGGTGGGCGAGATCATTCCTCGCATCGTTTAGTGGCATTTGGACTCTCGGAGAGAACGACGGTTTTGCTGTTTTATGTGCTGAGCCTTTTTTGTGGAATGGTGGCGTTACTCGGACTGCAATTTAGCATGATATACCCATCGATTTTGGCCATTCTCATTGTCATCGTCTTGTGTTATTTCGGGGTTTTTTTGAGCGGGATTGTGACATATGGCCATAAAGCAGAGAATCTGGCCAAGTCCTCCGGGTTTACCTTGAGCCTTTTCTTAATGCACAAACGACGATTAGGCGAAATTATCGTTGATTGTATCCTTATCAGTAGCGCCTTCACCGGTGCATTTTTCATTCGATTTGATGGTCTGCCCGCTGAATATTTTCCTGCCATTGGGCAAGCTCTTCCCTTACTGCTTACGGTGAAGCTGGCCATTTTTTTCTACTTCGGTTTGTATCGTGGCCTATGGCGTTACGTCGGCATGCAGGATCTACTCAATATTGTGAAGGCTGTCACATCGGGCAGCTTGATCAGTGTCGTGTTGATGGTCATGGTCTTCAGGTTTGAAGGGTACCCCCGTTCGGTTTTTGTCATTGATTGGATGTTGTTATTGCTGGCGGTGAGTGGAGTGCGTCTCCTGGTCAAATTTCTTGATGAATACCTCAGTACCTTAACCGAACAAAAAGGGAAACGTTTACTTATTGTTGGGGCAGGAGATTCCGGAGAAATTGCCTTGCGAGAATTGAAAGCCAATCCGCAACTAGGATACATCCCCGTTGGTTTCATCGATGATGATTCTCGTAAATGGGGGCGAAGCATTCATGGGGTTAAGATTTTAGGATCAAGGGCACGGTTGGCAGTGATCGTGAAGCAATATAACGTTCAAGAGATTTTGATTGCTATTTCTGTGGTCGATCACACGGTGTTGGAAGAAGTCGTTGGTGATTGTCGTGCCACCGGTGTGGTGGTTCAAATAAGGCCGACGGCGATGCCATGGCTTGAAACTGCCATGGCACGGTAGTTTTGGGTTACATGTTTTTTTAGGCTTTGAAAATGGTTTTGTCAGACTGGCCATAGGCAAATGACGTTTGGATCATTTCAATCTTGACTGAAATCACGAGTCTGGTGGCTTGGTCTCTTGCAATTTTTTCACTCTGCCGTGGATGGTACCGGCGGCACACGATTTACTGGTATTTGAAAGAACGTAGGATTTTTTAGGAAATTTTGTTGACTCATTCATCCAGTTCCGTTAATAAAGACGAAAATTTTCTTGATCAGTACTCGCAGAGGGAATTGTTCTATGTCGCATGTTAGTGAATACTTTTCGGAAGTGATTCAGGTTAGCCAGACGTTAAACTATGAAGTCATAGAACGCCTTGCTGAAGGTCTTGTCGCTCTTCGGGAGCGGGGAGGCCGTCTGTTTTTTTTGGGCGTAGGCGGAAGTGCGGCGAATTGTAGTCATGCAGTGAATGATTTCCGGAAATTGTGTGGGATTGAGGCATATACTCCAGTTGATAATGTTTCGGAATTAACGGCTCGAACGAATGATGAAGGGTGGGAAACGGTCTTTGCCGAATGGTTAAAGGTCAGCCGTGCTAATCAGGATGATGCCGTTTTCGTATTTTCCGTTGGTGGAGGGGATGCTGAACGGAATGTGAGTGTCAATCTTGTTCGAGCACTTGATGAAGCTAAAAAACGGCAGATGAAGATCTTTGGCGTGGTTGGTCGACAGGGGGGACATACAAAGAAAGTTGGAGACACGGTGGTGGTCATTCCAACGGTCAATCCAGAGCACGTGACCCCTCACACAGAGGCATTTCATGCCGTCGTCTGGCATTGTTTGGTGTCGCATCCAAAGCTTCAGGTGTCCAGTACAAAATGGGAAGGTGTTGTCGGATCCCTTCCTTGTTAACGTGCGATGCGTCCCGCAGTTTTTCTTGATCGAGATGGGGTGATTAACCATACTATTGTGCGAGAAGGGAGACCCTTTGCTCCAACGAATCAAGATGAATTTTCCATCATCGATGGTGTGCCTGATGCTCTCCACACCCTTCACAAAGCAGGATTTCTTCTTATTATTGTGACCAATCAACCAGATGTCGCTCGTGGTGTTATCAGCAAGGGTGTGGTGGAAAGTTTCCATCAAGATCTCCTAAAGGCGTTTCCTCTCGATGCTATTAAAGTGTGTTACGAAACTGAAGAGTCCGGCAGTCCCTTGTATAAGCCTCGTCCCGGAATGCTTCTCGAGGCGAAAGAAGAATATGATATTGATTTAACTAAAAGTTTTATGGTGGGAGACCGGTGGAGAGATGTGGGATGTGGTCGCGCGGCCGGCTGTTTCACCATTTTTATCGACTATGGGTATCAGGAGCAGCTCAGAGAGGCACCAGATGCCATATGTCGTGGATTGCAGGAAGCTGTTCCTATTATATTGCGTCACGCTAGGGCCTAACCACACGAAAGGAGATACACAGCCCAATGTCCAAATCGAATTTGAACATCAAGCTTTTTTCGGATGGGGCAGATTTAGATGGAATCAAAGCCATGGCTGAGAATGATTGGATTCACGGGTTTACCACCAATCCCACTTTGATGAGGAAAGCGGGCGTTTTAGACTACAAAGCCTTTGCGTGCGAAGTTCTGAAGGTCGTTCAAGACCGTCCGGTATCTTTTGAGGTCTTTGCGGATGATTTTGATGACATGAAACATCAGGCGCTGGAGATTGCCTCATGGGGCAAGAATGTGTTTGTGAAAATTCCTGTTATGAATACACAAAACCAGTTTTCCGGTTCACTGATTCGTGAATTGGCTAAGTGTAGGGTGCAACTCAATATTACCGCTGTGATGACCGCTGAGCAAATTTCGGCTATCGTCGAGTGCTTGCAAGATGAAACGTCTGCCATCATTTCAGTGTTTGCCGGTCGAATTGCTGATACAGGTGTCGACCCTATTCCGATCATGAGAGAGGCCATTGTTGCCATGCAAAAAAAGCCAAAGGCTGAACTCCTTTGGGCCAGTCCTCGAGAACTCTTAAATATTGTTCAGGCTAATGACATTGGTTGTCATATCATCACTGCCACGAGCGATATACTTAAAAAACTATCCTTGTTGGGGAAAGATCATCATGAATATTCCCTTGAGACGGTCAAGATGTTTTATGACGATGCGCTTTCGGCAGGGTTCACAATTCCAGATGCTCGGCAGCGGAAATCAGCGTAACAATTTGAAGGGTTCATTGGTGGGGAGTTGAAAATGATAAATAATATTCTCATTACCGGTGGTGCCGGGTATGTCGGCACGCTTCTCGTCCCTCAACTATTGGCGAGTGGACGAAGCGTGACAGTGTATGACGCTATGTTTTATGGGTGTGAATTAGAGGCTCAGCCTGGACTCAAAATTATTAAGGCTGATATTCGAGATACGGACACGTTTCGGCAGGCTTGCGTTGGAATCCATGCGGTTATTCATTTAGCCTGTATATCAAACGATGCGGGTTTCGAATTAGATGAACAGCTTAGTGAGGAAATCAATTTTCGATGTTTTGAGCCGTTGGTACTCGCAGCGAAAGAACAAGGAGTGAAACGGTTTATCTATGCCTCTTCCTCCTCGGTCTATGGCTATTCGGAATCTCCACGTGTCACAGAAGAACATCCGTTAGTTCCCCTGACGCTCTACAATAAATTTAAAGGCCTCTGCGAACCGCTTCTGTTCAAACATCAATCGAATGATTTTGTTTGCGTGACGATCCGTCCTGCCACAGTTTGTGGATATAGCCCACGGCAGCGATTGGATTTGTCAGTCAATATTTTAACCAATCATGCCGTGAATAACCAAAAAATCACGGTGTTTGGGGGCGAACAACAACGGCCCAATCTACACATTCAAGATATGTGTGATCTGTATATGTTGTTACTCGAACTTCCTGATGAAAAGATCGCCGGGGAAATTTTTAATGCAGGCTATCAAAATCAAACCATTGGGGATATTGCGAGAATTGTCAAGCGCGTTGTGGAAGAGGAGTTTCCTGAAAAGGGTGATATCCCAATTGTCACGACTCCGACGAATGATAATCGATCATATCGGATCACGTCGGATAAGATCACGGAGAAGCTCGGGTTCAAGCCTCGTCGCGCGATCGAGGATGCTGTCCGGGATCTCTGTCAGGCATTCAAGGATGGGAAAATACCAAATAGTATGACAGAGGACCGATATCACAATGTGAGGGTCTTAAAACAAGTGAAGGTCGCTTGATGTCTCAAAAGCCTCTGGCGGTCGTCACGGGTGGCGCAGGTTTTATCGGGAGTCACATGGTCGATAGGCTTCTGGAAGAAGGCTATCGAGTGCATGTCATTGATAGTCTTGTCGGAGGAAGAGAGGCCAATCTCTCTCACCACAGTACGAATCCTGATCTTGCTCTTGACTTCCGTGATATTCGCACCCTAGCCCCAACTGATACCTTGGTACAGGGGGCTGATGCGGTCTTTCACTTTGCAGGCATCGGAGATATTGTTCCGTCCATTGAGCAACCTTTGGAGTATATGTCTGCCAATGTGCAGGGGACCGTTCATGTATTAGAAGCAGCCAGACATGCTGGAGTGCGTAAATTCGTCTATGCGGCTTCCTCTTCATGCTATGGTCTGGCTTCGGTACCTACCAAAGAAGACCATCTTATTGCCCCGCAATATCCCTACGCCCTGAGTAAGTATCTTGGAGAAATGGCCGTCTTTCATTGGCATAAAGTCTATCGTCTTCCGGTCAATGTCATCCGAATTTTTAATGCGTACGGGACACGTTCGCGAACTTCTGGAGCCTACGGCGCAGTGTTTGGAGTCTTTTTGCGACAAAAATTAGCTGAGCGTCCCTTTACGGTTGTTGGTGATGGAACACAAAAACGTGATTTTCTTTATGTGACCGATGTGGCCCGTGCGTTTTTCCTGGCCGGGACATCTGAATTAACTGGTCAGATCTGGAATCTAGGAGCGGGGAACCCTCAATCAGTGAATCGTCTTGTAGAACTACTAGACGGAGAGGTGGTCTACGTGCCCAAACGACCAGGGGAACCCGATTGTACGTGGGCGGACATCGGGAAAATTGAACAAGAATTGGGATGGGCCCCACAAGTGACATTTGAGGAGGGGGTGAAACGAATTTTTGACAACATTGATTATTGGCGAGAAGCCCCACTCTGGTCTCCTGAGACCATAGCAGAAGCCACAGAAACCTGGTTTGATTATCTTGGGGAGCGGTAGGAGCTATGTTGGCGTCCTTAATGAAAAAATATCGGCATAAAATTAAAAGTGCCGAAGAGCTCAAGAAAATTCTTGGGTTAAGACCTCGCAAGAAAAAAGTGATCATGTGCCATGGGGTCTTCGATGTGGTTCATCCTGGTCACCTTCGGCACCTTATTTACGCCAAGAGTAAAGCCCCCATTTTAGTCACGAGTTTGACGGCAGATGTTCATATTGCCAAAGGTCAGTATCGACCCTATGTCCCTCAAGATCTTCGAGCCTTGAATCTGGCTGCCTTTGAAATCGTGGATTATGTCGTCGTTGATGCTGAACCGACCCCTCTTTCCAATCTTCTTCTGATTCAACCGGATTTTTTTGCCAAGGGGTATGAATATAATGCCCACGGGATACCTCTTAAAACTGAGGAAGAGCTAGATGCACTTCGTTCGTACGGGGGGAAAATGATTTTCACCCCTGGAGATATTGTGTATTCCTCTACCAAACTCATCGATTTGGCCCCGCCCAGTATTAAAGTAGAAAAATTATTGACGCTCATGGAATCAGAAGGGATCACATTCCAAAGTCTTCGCGAAACATTGATGAACCTGAAAGACAGGACGGTTCATGTGGTCGGGGATACGATCGTTGACAGTTACACGCAAACGACCATGATCGGGGGTCAGACGAAAACTCCTACCATGAGCGTATTATTTGAGGGGAAAACCGATTATATCGGTGGCGCTGGTGTCGTGGCGAAACATCTTCGAGCTGCCGGTGCTCATGTGATCTTTTCGACCGTCTTGGGTGACGATCCTCTCAAAGACTTTGTCCTAGAAGGCTTGAAGGAATCAGATGTCGATTGCCGTCCGATCATTGATCCTACCCGTCCCACAACAAACAAAAATGCCATTATTGCGGAGGGGTATCGATTAATTAAGATTGATACGGTGGACAATCGTACTATTTCAGATGAGATTGTTAGTGAATTATCAGAATCTATTTCTCGAACATCGTGTGATGCGGTTGTGTTTAGTGATTTTCGTCATGGGATCTTCAATCGTCGCACCATTCCGAGGCTCATTGAAACTATTCCACCTGGTACGTACAAAGTGGCGGACAGTCAAGTGGCCAGCCGATGGGGAAATATTATTGAATTCCAGGGTTTTGACTTAATTACGCCCAATGAACGGGAAGCAAGGTTTGCGCTCGCCGATCAGGATATGGGGATTCGTCCCTTGTCCTCTCGTCTCTATGATGAAGCGCGGTGTAAAACATTAATTCTAAAGTTGGGCGACCGAGGAGTGTTGACCTGTCGAAGTAGCGATCATGTAGCGTTGGATTCTTTTTTAGTTGTGGATTCGTTTGTTGGGAAGCTTGCGGATGCAGTCGGGGCTGGAGATGCCTTATTGGCCTATGCCACATTGAGTATGGTGGCCACGCGTTCGGAAGTCATTGCCACCATTTTGGGTTCAATGGCAGCAGCCTGCGAGTGCGAGCAAGACGGGAATATTCCAGTTTCGCCAGAGGACGTCAAAACGAAAATTGATGCTGCAGAGCGTCTTGCTACCTATCAGTAAGCCTTATGCGCTGTATTGTCGTGGGATTAGGGATTCAAGGGTACAAACGGCGCAAGTTTGCCGGAGAAGATTTTGTCGCTTCGGTGGATCTTGTCAATCCGGAAGCGGAATACCGCGAAGTTAGAGAGGTTCCTCTGGCAAATTTTGATGCCGCGTTAGTCTGTACTCCTGACGAACCCAAAGTTGATGTTCTCAACTATTTACTGAGGAATGGCAAGCATGTCCTTGTGGAAAAACCTCTATGGGCAAAAGATGATCAATCCCTTCTCAACCTAGAGACATTGGCAAGAAAAAACCGGGTAGTGTGTTATACGGCCTATAATCACCGGTTTGAACCACATTTCATCAGAATGCGTGATCTGATTGCCTCTGAAGAATTAGGTACCCTATATCATTGCCGTATGTTTTATGGAAATGGGACCGCCAGGTTGGTGCGGGAATCTGAATGGCGAGATCAGGGGCCCGGAGTTCTCCCAGATCTTGGGAGTCATTTGCTCGACACCGCAAAATTTTGGTTTGGGGATGTGGGAAAGGACTTTGACGTGATCTCGGTGAACTGTTTTGAAAATCGAGCTCCTGACCATGTCATTATTGGGTCACGCCAGACTGTGCCGAAACTCGAATTGGAGATGACGCTTCTTAACTGGAGGAACCATTTTACCTGTGACCTCTTTGCTGAAAATGGCACTGCACATATTCAATCACTCTGTAAGTGGGGGCCAACGACATTTACTTTAAGAAAAAGAGTGCTGCCGAGTGGGCGTCCCCCTGAAGAATCAGAGACTCTTGTTCAGGATGATCCAACGTGGGCCCATGAATATCACTATTTTAAAGATTTATGCACGCAGTCAGTCACAACTGATTTATCGACTGATCGGTGGTTAAATCGCTCCCTCGCATCGTTGGGTGAAGAGGCATTAGGAGCTCTCACCAAATCATGAGTCCGATCATTGGCTATGCAGGGATGACCCATTTGGGATTGAACTCAGTTGCCGCGTCGGCTGCACATGAGTTTGAAATAGTGGGGTTTGATCCGGACCCGGATCGAATTGCACAACTTCAAAAGGGTGTGATCCATGTCAATGAGCCAGGGTTGCAAGATCTTTTGACTGCGCATGGCAAGAGGCTGACGTTCTCTTCGCAAGTTGAGTCGCTCAAGAAATGTCATGTGGTGTATATTTCCTCCGATGTGGCGACTGATAATGAAGGGCAAAGCGATTTAGGTGGTATTCAGGATTTGATTGCGACAGTCCTGCCTCATCTTTCTCCGACAGCTGTTCTGGTGATTCTTTGTCAGGTTCCTCCTGGATTTACTAGGAATATTCCATTTTCCTCAGATCGTCTCTTCTATCAAGTTGAAACCTTGATTTTTGGTCGCGCGGTGGAACGAGCGATGTCTCCAGAACGCTATATCATTGGCTGTGATATTCCTGAGAGAGACATTCCTTCTTCCTATAAAACATTTCTAGAAGCCTTTCACTGCCCCATTTTACCCATGCAGTATGAAAGTGCTGAATTAGCTAAGATTTCCATCAATTGTTGCTTGGTTGGCATGATTAGTGTGGCGAATACGTTGGCTGAACTATGCGAACACATTGGAGCAGATTGGCAAGAGATTGTTCCTGCATTGCGACTGGATAAACGTATAGGGCCTCATGCATATATTAGTCCAGGGTTAGGAGTGGCTGGTGGAAACTTAGAGCGAGATTTAGCTACGGTTTGCCGATTGGCTGGAGAACATGGAACGGAGGCGGGCGTCGTTCAGGCGTGGATTGATAACAGTCGATACCGAAAAGATTGGGTGTTGAGAATTTTACATTCTTATGTCCTGGGAAATACATCCGAGATGCGGCTAGGTATTTTAGGCTTGGCGTACAAAGAAGATACGCATTCTACGAAGAACTCTCCGTCTTTGGCCTTGATTGCGTGTTTGCATGATTGGCCGATCCAAGTCTATGACCCTGTTGTCTCGTCTTCGGTTCTGGATCATCCTTCTGTGATCGCAGCTGGGTCCATTTTGGATGCTGCCCGAGATGTGGATGTGTTGGTGATCATGACCCCATGGGCTGAGTTTCGAGAAGTGAAGCCGGTGGACTTGCGGCAGGCAATGAAAGGGCGTGTGATTGTTGATCCTTTTCAGGTTCTATCAGGCTCAGAATGTACCGCATTGGGATTCCAGTATTATTCATTAGGACGGCCTTTACTTGACCAGGTCGCCAATTCCTAACATAGGAACGACGCATGCTTATTCATCATCATTCGAAGCCTTCAATGCCGTCACGAGTTGTCGTCATTGGAGCAGGTGGTTTTGTCGGCGGGGCGATTGTTCGACAAATGGGGCTGGACAATATTCCCACCGTGGGTCTGACGAGGAAAGACGTCGATCTATTGCAGCCGGACGCAGTAGACAAATTAAAAGGCATTCTTCAACCAACAGATAGTGTGGTTGTTGTTTCGGCCATTGCTCCGGCAAAAACTGTGACGATGTTGATGGACAATCTACGGATGGTGGAAGCTGTATGTGAAGCGTTGGCCTCCACGCCCATTCATCATCTTGTGTATATCAGTTCGGATGCTGTGTACACAGACGATGCCAATCCGGTAAGGGAGGATTCACCTAGGGCTCCCACAACCACGCATGGCATGATGCATGCTGCCCGTGAACTCATGCTTTCAGCCTCTACAGCGGCTCCGGTGGTTCATTTGCGGCCAACTCTTATTTATGGGGTGGCTGACCCACATAATGGATATGGTCCAAATCGTTTTCGCCGTCAAGCTATAAAAGGTGAACCGATTCAGATCTTCGGCGAAGGAGAGGAGCAACGAGACCATGTTTTGGTTGATGATGTTGCACGGATTGCGGCATTGGCTCTATCCCATCGCAGTGAAGGGGCCCTTAATGTGGTGACTGGAGTCTCTACATCGTTTAAGGACATTGCCGAAATAGTCGCTAAACAATTTGATGGAACTGTGGTGAGTCAGCCAAGGCCGGGGCCACGACCGCATTTGGTGCATCGATTTTTTGATGTCACCAATACTTACAAGGCATTTCCAACCTTTCGCTATACTCCTCTTGAGAATGGTTTGGAGTTATCGAAACAAGGAGGGATATAAGTGGCAGAAGTGAATTTATTAGACAAGCTTCCCAAGGGTAAACGAAAAGTTCACGCACGAGCAGAGGCCAAGACTGCTGATGTGATTGCGAAGTCTCGTGAATATGGGGAGCAATATTTTGATGGGCCTCGAGACTACGGGTATGGGGGGTATCGCTATGACGGGCGATGGGTCCCTGTTGCTGAAGACATGGTGCAACATTTTCATCTTAAGCCGGGCGACCGAGTATTGGATGTGGGTTGTGCGAAAGGGTTTTTGGTCAAAGATCTCATGAACGTTTGCCCTGGCCTAGAGGTCTTTGGTCTGGATATTTCTGAATATGCCCTCATGCATTGTGAGCCAGAAGTGATCGGACGTCTCCACTTGGGAAATGCCATGAAGCTGCCTTTCCCAGATAAGAGTTTCCAGGCAGTCATATCTCTCAACACTATTCATAACCTTGATCGGTCTCATGCAGCCATTGCGATTCGAGAGATAGAGCGTCTGGCACCTGGAAAAGGCTTTATTCAGGTTGATTCCTATCATACCCCAGAGCAAAAAGCCGTTTTTGAGGATTGGGTGCTTACGGCGAAATTTCATGACTATCCGGAGGGATGGATCCAATTATTTACAGAAGTTGGCTATACGGGGGATTACTATTGGACCTTGATTCAGTGATTCCTCGTCACTTGTAGTATCTCTTTGTAGAAAACGGAAAGCTTAAGGAACATCATGTTCTGATCTTGGAGGAAAAGTTATGGGAATTTCAACAGTTCAAGAAAAGGCGTTTGAAGTAGCCGCAGCGAGGAAACGATGCCTCCAATATCGAAAACGCATTTTAGATATCTCACAAACCGTGTCAGCGCTGCACATTGCTCCGGCTTTCTCGTGTCTTGAAACGGTTGACTTGATTTATAACGGACTGATTCGTGGTG
>Ga0224506_10001706_pt1 | contig 15541 bp, 12 predicted proteins | sample SF_Jan12_sed_USG_2_FD_169108 | JGI IMG/M metagenome (GOLD analysis project Ga0224506, IMG submission 169108) | Sediment microbial communities from San Francisco Bay, California, United States - SF_Jan12_sed_USGS_8_1 | ecosystem: Environmental > Aquatic > Marine > Sediment | place: USA... | reverse complement strand
CCCAGGCAAAGAAAACCGGGATTTAATAAATTTTCTTTATTATAAACGAATCGTTCAGCCGTATCATCACCAACATACATACGCCCGCCTGAGGATTCCAACACAGCCTGTCCTGCCGCCGTATCCCATTCCATCGTAGGCCCATGCCTGTAATAAAGGTCAGCCTTGCCTTCCGCCACGATGCAAAATTTCAATGAACTCCCCCTAGAAACACTTTCAATGACATCATAGGCCCTTAAAATCTCTTCCTCAGCTGGTACAGCATGTGATCTGCTTCGTACGGCCACCCTTTGATTGTTTTTATTTCTAACACTTAAGCGGCTATTCAATCCATCTTCCCTTTTAAAAGCCTTCCCGTCTACTGCATAATACAAACAATCCAAAACGGGAGCATAAATAAATCCGGCTACCGGGTAGTTATTTTCAATCAAAGCTATATTTACCGTAAATTCACCGTTTCGATTTATAAATTCTTTCGTGCCATCCAAAGGATCTACCAGCCAAAATCGATCATAGTTTTTCCGATCGCGGAATAGTACCTCCTTTCCCTCTTCAGAAATAATAGGTATTTCAGGATGTATTTCTGAAAGGCCAGCGCCTATAATATCATTTGATCTTTTATCTGCTAATGTTAAGGGGGATTGATCTGCCTTCACTTCCACTTCAGCAAAGAATTCCGGGTCATTATATATTCTCAAAATTTCTCTTCCCGCCTCATAGGCTATTTCAATGATTTTTTCCTGCGCTATATCCATTGTAAGTTTTTGGTTAATTTTAGAGTCGTAAAGCTAAGTAATTACACGATTCATTTGTATGTTTGCAACTTCATTTTTGGTCTTTGGAAAACATACATCCCATATTTAATAAAATTCTCACCTCCGATCAGAAAGCGTTATTACTTAATCAACGCGCTCTGGTTGTCTGGATGGTTGGCATGTCAGGTTCAGGAAAAAGCACCCTGGCCCGCGCGCTGGAAAACGAACTATATTCCAGGGGATTTTATACAATGCTTATTGACGGTGACAACCTGCGGACAGGCCTTAACAATAATCTGGGTTTTTCTGAAGAAGACAGGGTGGAAAATATCAGAAGGGCTGCTGAGACAGCTCGTTTATTTGCCAATAATGGTGTGGTAACCATATGTTCCCTGATCAGCCCAACCACCGCTATAAGAAAAATGGCCAGAGAAATCATTGGTCAAAATTATTTTGAGGTATTTATTCATTGCCCGCTGGATGTGTGTGAGCAACGAGATGTAAAAGGGCTCTATGCTAAAGCCAGAAGAGGAGAGATTAAAAATTTCACAGGGATTGATTCCCCTTTCGAACCTCCTTTACATCCGCAACTCGAAATCAGAACAGATCGGGTCAGTGAAGAAAAGGCCTTAAAAATATTAATAGAAGCTATCGTACCAGAAATTATTTATAAGAAATGAAAGCATATAATCTTACCCACCTAAAAGAACTCGAATCAGAGGCCATCTTTATTCTACGGGAAGTGGCGGCACAATTTGAGCGATCGGGGCTCCTTTTTAGTGGAGGTAAAGACTCCATTGTTGTAGCACACTTGGCGAGAAAAGCTTTTCATCCCGGTAAATTACCCTTCCCGCTGGTTCATATCGACACTGGACATAATTTCCCTGAAACTATTGAATTCAGAGACCAATTCGTTAAAAACATCAATGCTAAACTGATTGTGGGTTCGGTGCAAAAAGCGATTGATGAAGGAAAAGCCGTAGAAGAAAGTGGTTTTAATGCCAGTAGAAATGCGCTTCAAACTGTCGCTTTATTGGAAACAATAGAAGAAAATAAATTTGATGCCTGCATAGGAGGGGCTCGTCGCGATGAAGAAAAAGCAAGAGCAAAAGAACGGTTTTTTAGCCATCGTGATGAATTCAGCCAGTGGGATCCTAAACACCAGCGACCTGAACTATGGAATCTGTTCAACGGACGAAAAAATTACGGAGAACACTTCCGGATATTCCCCATCAGCAACTGGACAGAAATGGACGTCTGGCAATATATCATGTATGAAGACATTGAAATACCTTCCATTTACAAGGCTCACGAGCGAAAGGTCTTCATAAGAGATGGAGTGATTATGGCCGATTCAGATTTTATCAATAAAAGACCCGAAGAAGTCACTGAGCAACGAATAGTCAGATTCAGAACCATTGGTGATATGACCTGTACCGGTGCGATAGCCTCAAGTGCCTCATCACTTACAGAAATCATTGATGAGGTTTCAGCCTCCCGGGTTACTGAAAGAGGTACACGAGCAGATGATAAACGCTCAGAAGCCGCCATGGAAGACAGGAAAAAGGACGGTTATTTTTAAATTTGAAGAAATCAATTTTTGATCATGAAAGAAAAAGGATACCTTGATATGGAACTCTTACGGTTCACCACCGCAGGAAGTGTTGATGATGGTAAAAGTACGCTGATTGGCAGACTACTCTATGACTCAAAATCGATTTTTGAAGACCAGTATGATGCTATAGAGGAAACCAGCAAAAGAAGGGGTGATGAAAACATCAACCTGGCTCTTCTCACGGATGGATTGCGCGCAGAAAGGGAACAGGGCATCACGATTGATGTGGCTTACCGTTATTTTGCCACACCCCGGCGCAAATTTATTATTGCAGATACTCCAGGCCATATCCAATATACCCGCAATATGGTTACGGGCGCATCTACGGCCAATATGGCCCTGATTCTGGTTGATGCCCGAAAAGGTGTGGTGGAACAAACGCATCGCCATACGTTCATAGCTACGTTGCTGGGAATACCCCATATTGTTTTTTGTATTAATAAAATGGACCTTGTAAATTATGATGAGGATAAATTTTATCAGATCAAAGAAGAAGTGGAAGCTTTTGCCTCTAAACTGGATATCCATGACGTAAGATTTATACCCATCAGTGCCCTGAAAGGAGATAATGTGGTTCACAAATCTGAAAATATGGAGTGGTATAGAGGCGAGACCCTGTTATACCTTTTGGAAACCATACATATTGGAAGTGATTATAACCACATCGATTGTCGGTTCCCCGTTCAATATGTTATCAGGCCACATTCAGATGAATATCATGACTACCGCGGATATGCCGGACGTGTTGCCGGCGGCGTATTTAAACCGGGCGATGAGGTGATGGTTCTGCCATCAGGTTTTACTTCAAAAATAAAGAACATTGACACTTTTGAAGGAACAATTTCTGAAGCTTATGCTCCTTTATCGGTCACCATCACCCTGGAAGATGAAATAGATATCAGCAGGGGTGACATGATTATTCGTTCAAACAATCAGCCCAAAATAGGTCAGGATATCGATCTTATGCTGTGCTGGTTTAACGAACGTAAATTGGTGCCCAATGGCAAATACGCCCTACGACATACCACTATGGAAGCCCGCTGTTTAGTAAAAAGCATTCTTTATAAAGTAGATATAAATACCCTGCATCGCAAAGAAGATGATAAGGAAGTTAATATGAATGATATTGCCCGTGTTAAAATAAGAACCACCAAACCGTTGTTTTATGACAGGTACAACAGAAATAGAAGTACCGGTAGTGTGATTCTTATTGATGAAGGCACGAATGAGACTGTCGCTGCTGGAATGATCGTATAACTATGAAGGAACAGGTTGAAAAAATAAAAAAGGAAATTGATACCTATAAAGCTGAAAGCCAGGAAAAACTGGAAGAATACAGGCTGCGGTTCATCAGCAAAAAAGGGAAATTATCTACTCTTTTCAATGAATTGAAAAATGTACCTTCTGAGGGTAAAAGAGAAATGGGACAGGTTTTGAATGAACTGAAAAATTCAGCCAAGGCTAAATTCCAACAATTGATTGAAAATTTGGAAGAAAAAGAAAATAGTTTCGGCACCTCCAGCATCGATCTCACGCTACCCTCCTCCTACTACACACTCGGCAGCGCCCACCCCATCACCTCGACAAGAAACCGGATTGTTTCAATATTTGAAAAATTGGGATTTAATGTGTCGGAAGGGCCTGAAATTGAAGATGATTGGCACAATTTTACCGCACTGAACTTCCCCCCCAATCATCCGGCAAGAGAAATGCAGGATACTTTTTTCATCGAAAAAGAACCTGATATCACATTGCGAACACACACCTCTTCGGTACAGGTACGTGTAATGGAAAACCAAAAGCCTCCCATCCGAACGCTTTCACCAGGCAGGGTATTCCGGAATGAAGCGATTTCGGCAAGGGCACATTGTGTCTTTCATCAGGTAGAAGGCCTTTATGTGGATAAGAACGTGAGCTTTGTAGACCTCAAGCAGACACTGTATTATTTCGCGCAGGAGATGTTTGGAAAAGACACTAAAATACGATACCGTCCTTCTTATTTCCCCTTCACAGAGCCAAGCGCAGAAATAGACATCTCCTGTAATATATGTAAAGGTGACGGCTGCAACATCTGTAAATATTCAGGATGGGTAGAGATCGCAGGATCAGGCATGGTCGATCCCAATGTACTGGCAAACTGCAACATTGATCCTGAAGAATATACCGGCTTCGCTTTTGGAATGGGAATAGAACGGATTACCATGCTCAAATATCAAATTAATGATCTCAGACTTTTTACAGAGAATGACATACGGTTCCTGAAACAATTCAGAACGGTAAGTAGTTAAGTCATTATTTTACGCATCGATTTGCATAAAACACATCTACAAAGACCTTCCCTACAACATGCAGAAAGGTAAATTTTAAAATTAATCACATGAAAAAATCAACCATCATCTCAGCCATATTTGTTATGGCTATCGCTTTATTGGGACTAGCCTGTTCCGATTCGAGCCCAAAGGCAATTAACGTCCTTGTTTTCTCTAAAACAGAAGGCTACAGGCATGAGTCTATCGAAACAGGAATAGAAGCCATAAAATCTATGGGGCTAGAAAAAGGATTTTCTGTCGAAACAACGGAAGACGCTTCCATGTTCAATAAAACTGATCTTCAAAAATACAATGTAGTGGTCTTCCTTTGTACAACAGGCGACATTTTTGATGAAGAACAGCAACTGGCATTTAAACGATATATTCAAGCAGGTGGTGGTTTCGTAGGCATCCATGCCGCAACAGATACAGAATATGATTGGCCGTGGTATAATAAACTCGTTGGTGCATATTTTAGCAGCCACCCCAATGATCCTAATGTGCGGGAAGCCGAAATTGACAGGATCAACAAAGATCACATCTCAACGGTCATGCTTCCGGACCGATGGAAAAGAACAGACGAATGGTATAATTTCAGAAATATTGTACCTCATATAAATGTATTGCTCAATCTGGATGAAACAAGCTATGAAGGGGGCACAAACGGGGAGAATCACCCCATTGCCTGGTATCACGAATTCGAAGGGGGAAAATCATGGTATACCGGAGGAGGCCATACCAAGGAATCATATACTGAACAGTTGTTCCTTGAACACCTGTGGGGAGGAATACAATATGCTGCAGGTGATCAACAGTCCATTGACTATACCCTTACAAGTGTGATACCTGAAGAGACCCGGTTTGTGAAAGAGGTATTGATAGAAGACCTGGCGGAACCCATGGAACTGGAAATACTGCCCAATGAAAATATCCTCTTTATTCAACGCGGTGGCGAAGTATTAGTGTACGACACAAAAAAAGACACGACACACTTAATTCACACATTTGATGTTTTCTCCGGGTTGGAGGATGGCCTTCTCGGCATAGCACTTGATCCTGAATTTAAAAACAATAAATGGTTATACGTTTTCTATTCTCACCCTACTGAAGATAAGCAACATATTTCACGTTTTACGATGCGGGATGACTTCCTGGGAATTGATGCCACTACTGAAAAGTTGTTGCTTGAAGTTCCCGTACAAAGAGAGGAATGTTGTCACTCCGCCGGATCTTTGGAATTTGGGCCTGATGGCAACCTTTTCATCGCCACAGGAGACAATACCAATCCACACAAATCCAATGGTTATTCACCTTCCGATGAAAGGGAAGGACGCGGGCCTTTTGATGCGCAAAAATCATCGGCCAATACGCAGGATCTCAGGGGTAAGGTGTTGCGTATAAAACCCGAAGCAGATGGTTCTTATTCAATCCCGGAAGGCAACCTCTTTCCCAAAGATGGTTCTGGTGGGCGTGCGGAAATTTATGTTATGGGATGTCGTAATCCTTATCGCATTTCCATTGATGCAAAAACCGCCGATTTATATTGGGGTGATGTAGGTCCTGATGCCTCCAACGATAACGACCAAAGAGGCCCCAGAGGACATGACGAGGTAAACCAGGCTAAGCAAGCTGGCTTTTTTGGCTGGCCCTATTTTATTGGCGACAATAAGCCTTATCATGATTACGATTTTGCCACAGAAGCACCCGGTGCTGCTTACGATCCGCAAAATCCCATCAATGAATCCCCTAATAACACCGGAGCAAAAAACCTGCCTCCGGCACAACCTGCTTTTATCTGGTACCCATATGCAGATTCTCCGGAATTTCCACAAGTGGGTAAAGGGGGACGTACTGCCATGGCAGGCCCTGTATTTCACCGCGATATGTATCCGGATAATGAAGCGCGGTATCCGGCATATTATGACGGTAAATTATTTATCTACGAATGGATGAGGGACTGGATTATGGCCGTAACCCTTGATGAAAACAGGAACTTTGTAAGCATGGAGCCCTTCATGCCCAATGAAAAATTCAGCCACCCGGAAGACATGGTTTTTGGGCCGAATGGCGACCTCTATATGCTCGAATATGGCACCCTTTGGTTTGCTGCGAGCCCGGATGCCCGTCTTGTACATCTCAAATACATTGCCGGTAACCGCACGCCCGTAGCAAAAATTAAGGCCAGCAACGTATATGGCCAGGCTCCACTTACTGTGGAGTTTGAAGGCAATGGTTCCTATGATTTTGATGAGGACATCCTTTCATATCAATGGCTATTTGAAGGAAATGAAAAATCAACAACCCCCAATCCAAGCTATACCTTTGAAAAATCAGGTATTTATCGTGTAAAACTGACTGTAAATGATGGAAATGGCGGATTGGGTGAGTCTACTATTCAGGTATACGTGGGCAACGAATTGCCAAAAGTAAGTTGGTCTGTTGAGGGAAACAGGTCTTTCTATAAAACAGGAGAAGAATTTAACTACTCACTTGTAGTAGAAGATGCCGAAGATGGCACATTGGGGAATGGTATTCATGCACAAGACGTGCAAGTTGGGATTGATTATCTGGAAACCGGTGCTGACATCAATGAAATTGCCATGGGACACGAGGCCTTACAAAAGCAATCAGCTTTTTCAAGAGGAAGAGCCCTGATTGCTGGCTCAGATTGTAAAGCCTGTCACCAGGAAAACATCAGGTCGGTTGGCCCCTCATACACTGAATTGGCAAAAAAATATAAACCTAACGACAAAACACTAAAAAACCTCACAGACAAAGTGATCAATGGTGGAGGAGGCGTTTGGGGTGAAACAGCGATGGCAGCTCATCCTCAACTTTCAAAAGAGGATGTGGGGCAAATGCTTCAATACATCCTTTCATTCACTGAAGAGCAGCAGCAAAAAGTGAATGTGGCAACTTCAGGCAAGTATATTTTTGACAAACATAAAGGCACGCAGGGATCCTATGTATTTAGTGCTTCCTACACGGACAAAGGCGGTGATATCGTTGGACCTCTAACCAGCGGTGAAGTATTGGTGCTTAAAGATCCGCTACTTCTAGCTACCAGCTACGATGAAATGACCGATGGCCAAAAAATGGAGCTCAAAGCTGGTGCTGCCCCAGGCATTGAACAGGATATGACGCTCATTTTGGCGAAGGATAAAACCGTAATTCGTTACAACCACATTGATTTTACGGGTGTAAATAAAATAATTTTAAATGCAGGACTTAATCACCAGTATTTTCAGGGAGGAAACGTAGCCCTTCATCTTGAAGGGCAGGATGGTCCACAAATAGGATCTGTAAAGTTGTCTACAGGGCCGGAACTTCCACAGCAAGACGCTATTGAAATTTCGATCGATTATACGACAATAGCCAAGGGCTTTCACGATTTATTCCTTGTTTTTACAAGTGAAGGTGGTCAGGTTTGCGCAGTGCAATCACTTGAGTTTATATTAGAGTAGTGAAAACAAACGTTTAAATCATACGTAAAAGAAAATGCTTTAAATCGAATAAGGAACAGAAAAAAACCCACAAGAAATGGACTATTCAAAAGGCCTTTTGAAATCATATATCATTCTGGTTGGTTTTTTTCTGACCTTAATTTCCTGTCAGCCTCAGGAACCTATGGATGAAATGCCATATATCATGTTCGATCCAATCATTATTAACCTCAATTTTCCAACCTATTCCAGCTTGCAGTTTGACGGAGGGTATTTAGAGATTGACGGTGGTATTCGGGGTATCATAATATACCGGGAATCAACAACTACTTACCATGCCTATGAAAGAAACTGCCCCTACCTGCCTAATGAAGCTTGTGCTACGGTAAATGTAGACTCTTCAGGCCTGTTTATGATTGATCCGTGTTGCAGCTCTACTTTTAATTTTCAAAATGGGCACCCGTTAGGGGGGCCTACATTCTTCCCCCTGAGAAGATACCGCACCTACCTACAATCTTCGGAGCTTACAATCACCGATGAAATATTAAATAATTAACTTCACCGATTTTAATACTACTAATTCAAACCTTTTTTGCATATTAGGCCTCTATAGTATAAAACCTTTACCGGATTGTGCAGATCAGTCTTAATAATTCTTATTAGTATTTTCTCCTTAATAAAGGGGTATGGCCAATTTTCATACCAATGGATTACTGATGTACCTTTAAAAGAGTATGGGAGTTTGCTTTCCACTCCGTGGGCAGGGGGGCTAAACGCTGTGCAGGTAAATACGATGGATATTAATTTGGATGGAGAAAACGACCTGGTTCTGTTTGAAAGAACATCCGGTGCAGTAAAAGTGTTTATCCATAAATCCGGCGCATATTACTTTGCCCCTGAATACCTGTCCTTTTTTCCGGAAGTGAGGGGATGGGTATTGCTTCGCGATTTCAATAATGATGGTAAAAAAGACCTTTTTACCAGTCATCCACTAGGCATTAAGGTTTATGTCAATACGTCCACGGGAACGAACCTGCAATGGAGACAATACAATGGCGGAAGCGAATTATTATCGACAGGCCTTTCCGGCCCGGTCAACATCAAGCTGGACGGAGACGACCTTCCTGTCATTGATGATTATGATCATGATGGCGACCTGGATATTCTGAACTTCGTGTATCTTTCCAATACCCTCGAATTTCACAAAAATATAAGCCAGGATCCTGATTCACTGGTTTTTGAGAAGATTTCAGACAAATGGGGAGACTTCGAAGAATGTAATTGTGGCGAATTTTCCTTTTCCGAACCCTGCCCACCTTCAGGAGGCCGAATAGATCACACCTCATCGAAGGCTTTGCTAATCCTTGATTTCGATGGTGACGGTGATAAAGAAATTGTTATTTCTGAAGAGGATTGCTCACAGGCTTTTATCCTCGATAATACCGGAAGTAACACAATGGCCGTTTTCAGGAATCCCTCTGACGTGTTTCCCGAAAGGGCCAACCCAGCCATTATGTTTACGTACCCTACAGTGTACTATGAAGACATCGATGGGGATGATAAAAAAGACCTACTTATCTCTCCCAACACGGTAAACAACGTGTCCCGTGCCATGAATTTTCGGTATTCTCTACGCTATTACAAGAATAACGGAACAAGCAACCAGCCTAAATTCAATCTGATACAAAAAAACTTTCTACAGGATCAAATGATTGATGTGGGTGAAAACTCAGCCCCGGCTTTTTTTGATCTTGATAACGATGGGGATCAGGATATGCTCATCGGTCGTTTTGGAGAGTATACCATTTATGGACGATCGGCATCCCTTTACCTGTATAAAAATACAGGGACAACATATGCCCCGGCTTTTGAACTCGTCACAGATGACTTTCTCGGGTTATCTGAGTATGGATTCTTTAACATCAAACCCCAGTTTGTAGATGTAAATGGCGATAAAAATATTGACCTGGCTTTTACCGCTAACCCCGTTAATAGTAACAGGCCAACGGTACATTATATTCTCAATAAAGCTTTTTGGGGATTTGATCCTCAAAATTTACAAGTAGAAAGTACTGAAGTTTCCCTGGAACTGGATGAAAATGCTTTTTTCTTTGATGTAAATAAAGATGGAAAAGCCGAAATCCTTATCGGAAAGCAGGCAGGCAATATTGAAGTTTACCTGAATAATGACTATCCAAAAGCCCGGTTTGAGAAAATTTCAGACCGTTTTTACGGTATTGACATTAATTATGAGCGGGCCTATCCGGCAATAGCAATCGGTGACCTCGATGGCAATGGGGCGTTAGATATGGTTACCGGCACACAAGGGGGGAAGCTTTTTATTTATGCAGATTTCGTAGAAACATTCGACAACCCCTTACCTGGCGAAGAGATTACTTTAACCACTGAAGGTAATATTATTATTGCACCACATGTTCATCCGGGATCGGTACTATACCCCACACTTGTCAATTTGTATAATGAAAACAAACCCATGCTGGCCATCGGATCGGGGCAGGGAGGCGTTTCACTCCTCAGAAATGATCAAGCTCAGGTACTGCCCGATGAAAGCAGCATTGAGATATACCCAAATCCCTACGGCCCTGCTTCAGCCAGTTTGCAATTCAATACTTCACGCAATATTAAATATGAACTTATTACACTACAGGGGCAAAAAATCACTCCTTTACTTAAAGCCCGCGTGGGTGAGACTGTAAGTATAAATACACGTGATCTGACATCAGGTATGTATATCCTTCGTGTTTACACCAGTACCCGTTCTATTAACACTAAAAAAATCGTTGTATTTAATTAGGGTTACTTCTCCCCTAAAAAACTCCATTAATTACGATTTGACAATTATACTATATTCTAATTATTTTTGACCACATGTTGAACCTTAAATTAAATAAACTGAAATGCGTTACTTAATTATTGGATATTTCGTTTTAACAATGTTAGCATGTTCAGAAGAGCAGACTGATTCCAGCGCCCTTCTGGGCAATTTTGATGGAGTACCTGCGGGGGCTTTCCGCGAACCCTATCCGGACAATCCAGACCTTGTGAGGGTGACCTTAAAAGATGGCCAGGGGAAAATAACAGCCCAGGGTGAATATTACAGGGGTCTCAGGCATGGCAACTGGACAGAGTATCATAACAACAGCCTGGTCAGTACAATTACAAACTATGAATTAGGCAAAAAAGAAGGCCTTGCCCTGATCATTGACCAGGCCGGCTATTTGTTGGAAAGGATATATTTTCATAATGATGTAAAACATGGAGAACATGTTGTTTATAATAGGTCGCGAATAAAAGAAGAACGTTTTTATCAAAACGACAAAATAGAAGGTACTGTAAAGGTTTATTATGACAATGGAAAAATAATGGAAGAGAGTCCATATGTCAATGGGCAACGTCACGGAATGTCCAGGTGGTATGATCAGGAGGGGAACATTTCTATTGAATATGAATATGATAATGGTACACTCATAAAAAATGAGTAAAAAATAAACCCTGAACTCTTTTTTTCGTATTAACCTATACACTTTGTCAGGACAGGGCGTTGAATAAGTGGTATATAGGTCGTTTTAAGGCCAGACAAGAGTCCTTAGTGGATGCAGGTACATTTTTTGATAAAACGATATTTTGGTTAATAATTAAACTACAAATTAAGAATGAAGCGATTTGGAACATTAATTGCCGCCGCCGTTTTGGGCAGCATGCTTACAATTGGAACATTTAATTTATTTGAAGAGAAACAACAAATTGTCAAGGTAGAACATCAGGACAGCACACCCGCCAGCAAAATAGCTTATTCAGTTGATGCCAATGGCGATGTTGTTCCGCTGGACTTTACACTTGCCGCTGAAAAGGTAACAAAAGCAGTTGTGCATATCCGTTCTACAACCATTAAATCAAGTCCTGCGCAAACACAAGACCCGTTCAGGGAATTCTTCAATCCGCATTTTAAGGGTAATCCCAGGCCCCAAACCGGCTCAGGATCAGGGGTAATCATAAATGAAACAGGTTATATTGTTACCAACAACCATGTTATTGAAGATGCAGATGATATTGAGGTGACCCTTCATGACAACCGATCCTACAAGGCAAAGGTAATAGGCACTGATCCTTTAAGTGACCTCGCATTAATTAAGATTGAAGAGAAAGGCTTGCCCAACCTGGTTTTTGCTGATTCTGACAAAATAAAGATCGGAGAATGGGTTCTTGCCGTGGGAAATCCCTTCAACCTGACATCCACCGTTACGGCAGGCATTATAAGTGCTAAAGCACGGTCTATTGGCATTATTTCACGTCCAAATGCCGAGGGTTACAATGAAGGAATTGAATCATTTATTCAGACGGATGCTGCCGTAAACCCCGGTAACAGTGGAGGTGCATTAGTAAATCTTGATGGTACACTTATTGGCATTAACACAGCTATTGCCAGCCCAACGGGATCATTTTCAGGCTATTCATTTGCAGTACCGGCGAACATAGCCAAAAGAGTCGTAGAAGACCTGATTGAATTTGGTGTAGTACAAAGGGGTTGGTTAGGTGTTCATATTTCAGATGTAGATGACAAACTGGCCAAGGAAAATGACCTGGATGTGCTACAGGGTGCCTATATCCTTAGCACGGTGGAGAACAGTGCTGCCAGTGAAGCCGGATTAAAAACCGGTGATGTGATTGTAAAAGTGGACGATATTACGATAAAAACCAATAGTGATGTGATCGGGTATATCAGTCAGCACCGACCAGGTGATAAAGTAACGGTTACAGTAAACCGCTTTGGCAAAGAACAGGAATTTGTTGTGACCCTTAAAAACAGTGAGGGAACGATGGAACTAATTGAAAAGAACGATGATCTCTTTACGCGACTGGGAGCCGATTTTGAAGAGGTGGATATTAAAACACTAAAACGTCTTGGGATTAGCCATGGTGTTAGGGTTAAATCGTTAAAAAATGGAATTCTTACCAAAGAAACATCGCTACGTGAGGGCTTTATCATAACACATATTGCAGGAGTAGAAATCAAAAGACCTGACGATATTGAAAAATCCTTATCAAATGCTAAAGGTGGTGTACTCATTGAAGGAAGATATGAAGAGTATAACAAAACAGAATATTATGCCCTGGGCATAAATTAAATATTAATAAAAAGGAAGGAGGTGTTGTTTGTGAAAAGGATATTTAAACGTGGGCAACGCGTGAAAAATAAAAAAACAGGAAAAGTGATGGAAGTCCTTAATTACATCAAACTTAAGAGCAAAATTATGGTGAGGTGTGCCTGGTATGACCTCGATGCAAAAGAAATGAGAATCAACACTTACGATGAAGACAAATTGCTAAAAGCATCCTGATTTTTTATCTTTGCAAAAACAATTTTTTAGCCTGGTTTTCCTTACTGGAAAGCCAGGCCTTAAATTTTACAATAATATGAATCCAAAAGAAGTAAGTGAATTGTTAAGGACTCGCCGGTCTATATTTCCAGGTAATTACACAGGTGAAAAAGTAGATGACGCAATCGTTGAGGAAATGTTGGAAAACGCCAACTGGGCTCCATCAAATAAACGAACCGAACCCTGGCGGTTCAAAGTTTTCACAGCGGCAGGCCTGACAACCCTGGCAGAATTCCAATCTAATCTTTACAAAGAACTGGCTGAGAAGAAAGGGACTTTTAATGAAAAGACCTACAACATGCTAAGTACAAAGCCACTGAAAGCATCTCACGTGATTGCGATCATGATGAAAAGGGATGAAAAGGAAAGTGTCCCGGAGGTAGAAGAAGTAGAGGCAGTAGCCATGGCCGTACAAAATATGTACCTCACAGCAACAGCCCATGGCATTGGCTGTTACTGGGGAAGTGGTGGCATTACCTACCTCGAAGAAGCAAAGCCGTTCTTTGGCCTGGGAAAAACAGATCAATTACTAGGCTTCCTTTTTATTGGACATCCTAAGGCAACTCCTGAAACGGGTAAAAGAAACCCCATTCAGGACAAAGTAGAATGGGTCAGAAGTTAACTCCTTTTGCCCTTTCCATAGTACTTATGAAATAAGGTGATTGTTTCTATTCCCTTTACAAAATTAAATACGCCATAGTGTTCGTTGGGGCTATGTATCGCATCTGAATCCAGGCCAAAACCCATGAGGACAGAATCGAGACCTAGTTCCTGACGAAACAAAGCCACAATGGGTATGCTTCCTCCCTCTCGGGTTGGGATGGCTGGTTTACCCCAGGCTTCCTCAAAGGCCGCAGATGCCGCCCTAAACGCTGTGGAGTTAATATTGGTGACTACCGGTTGACCGCCGTGGTGTTTTTTAACGGACACCTTTACAGTTGCAGGCGCTAATGAATGAAAATAGCGGGTAAACAATTCAGCAATTTCATCAGAATCCTGATTAGGCACCAATCGCATGGATATTTTAGCAAACGCTTTATCCGGAAGAACTGTTTTTGCCCCTTCACCAATATAACCGCTCCACATTCCATTGACATCGAGTGACGGCCTTATTCCTACACGTTCTATGGTTGAATAATCCTTTTCCCCATGTACAGCTTGCAGACCAAGCTCTTTCTTGTATTCATCAAGACTGAAAGGACGCTTCGCCAATTCACTGCGCTCCTGTTGACTCAAAACCACGACTTTATCATAAAAACCGGGGATGGTAATTTTACCGTCTTTATCTTTTAGCCGAGCCACCATTTCACAAAGAACATTCGCCGGGTTATCAACAGCTCCCCCATAGACACCACTGTGTAAGTCTTTATTGGGGCCTGATACTTCTACCTCAACATAAGCAATACCTCTAAGGCCGGTAGTTATTGAAGGATTGTCATTATCGATGATGGAAGTATCAGAAATCAGGATAATATCTGCCTTAAGTTTCTCCTTATTATCTTTCACAAAGATAGCCAGATTGTCAGAACCCACCTCTTCCTCCCCTTCGATCATGAATTTAATATTACACGACAAACTATCAGATTTCACCATCGTTTCAAGTGCTTTGATGTGCATGTATACCTGTCCTTTATCATCACAAGCCCCGCGTGCATAGATTTTACCATCTCTCACTTGAGGTTCAAAAGGAGGTGTGTGCCACAGTTCCAGTGGATCAGCCGGTTGAACATCATAGTGACCATAGACCAAAACTGTAGGCAGCGTAGGATCGACCAGCTTTTCACCATACACGATGGGATGACCGGGTGTCTGACAAACTTCAGCCTGATCCGCCCCTGCCTGCATCAAAGCCTCGCGGGCATATTCGGCGGCTTTGATCATATCAGCCTTGTGTTCACTTTTTGCACTAATAGAAGGTATTCTCAGCCAGTCAAAAAGCTCTTCAAGAAACCTTGTTTTATTTTCTTCAATGTAGCTGTTCATTGTAAATTGTTGATTTTACCAAAGGTAATCAGTAACC
>Ga0224506_10001703_pt1 | contig 15547 bp, 13 predicted proteins | sample SF_Jan12_sed_USG_2_FD_169108 | JGI IMG/M metagenome (GOLD analysis project Ga0224506, IMG submission 169108) | Sediment microbial communities from San Francisco Bay, California, United States - SF_Jan12_sed_USGS_8_1 | ecosystem: Environmental > Aquatic > Marine > Sediment | place: USA... | reverse complement strand
GAGAAATACAACAGTTAGCAAATATATTGGGACCTATTATGGCAGGAGATATTCCGTCAAATGCATTCCTATATGGAAAACCAGGTTCAGGAAAAACTGTTGTTACAAAATACGTTATTAAACACCTACATGAAAAGGCGGCTGATGCAGGGATTAAATTTGAATATAGTTTCATTAACTGTCAAATGATAGATACTCCATATAGAGTTTATGCAACCTTATGTGATACTGTTGCTGTTGATACTGAAATAGCAACAACAGGTCTATCTACGGATGAAATTTTCAATAAATTTTCTGAAAAATTAGAAGAATTAGATCTACATCTTACCATTATTTTAGATGAAGTCGATCTTCTATTGAAAAAGGCCTCAAAATCACTATACGGTTTAACTCGGATAAATACAGATCTACTCAATTCTAAGGTCAGTATAATAGGCATTACAAATAATGTGTCATTTAAAGAGCAGATAGATGCTAGAATTAGAAGTACTTTAACAGAGCAAGAAATAGTATTTTCTCCATATACAGCAACCCAATTAAGAGACATATTAGAAGAAAGATCTAGAATTGGATTTTATGATGATGTTGTTACCAGTAGTGCAATTGAAAGAGCAAGTGGTATCGCTGCATCTGAACACGGAGATGCACGTCGAGCACTTGATTTATTGCGAGTTGCAGGAGAAGTTGCCGAAACAAATCAAGAACAAAAAGTAACTGCAGATCATGTTAAAAAAGCAAGTACTGTAATAGAAACAGATACTGTAAAAGAAGTACTAATTACATTGCCAATTCATGCAAAAGTAGTGTTATTAGCAATCGCATTATTAGATCATGAGAGATCAAGTCCAAAGCATGATTTACCAACAACTGGTGATGTGTATAAATTATATTACGATTTATGTAAGCAATTAGTACTAGATGATTTAACTCAAAGGAGAGTTGGCGATCTAATTAATGAATTAGATGTACTTGGTATGATACGTGCCAATGTTGTATCAAAAGGAAGACATGGACGTACTAGAATTATCCGTCTTGCTGTACAGGCACTGGAAATCCATAGAGCTTTAGAAAAAGATCCCAGAATATTTGAAATATTACCTAATCCAGAATTTTGGTTGACAAACCAGCCATAATATTAATGTTTAATTTCCTTCAAATCTACTTTTTATGTAATCTAAAAAAAATAATTGTGAATTTATCCCATAATCTATAATAATCACATAGATATTTGCGGAAATTAATGATTATACAAGATAAAATTAAATCGGTTTATCAGGAGTCATTTGTAAATACTATTTTAATTTAATACAACAAGGTAAAATTTGATAACAGAAGAGATCGCTTTAAACTTAAATTTAATTCATTTAGATTTGATGATGTGAAAATTTCTTTCTCAAAATTTTATTATAGATATATATCCAATGATTTTGGATCCATTTGGTCTCGATTCGTGGAAATAATTTAAACTGGTCTTCGTGTACACTTCATTTTGAATATTTCTTAAATGTATTATGATTTCATTAAACAATAAAATAGTTGATTTATATTTTGAATAATACTTTATATTTAGTATATATTATCACAATATTCATTTATTTAAAAATGAATATACTATCAATGACTTCGTATCCACCTAGATCATTGCAAATAATAGATGAAATATTCTATCAGGGACCAAACAGATATGGATATCGACAAGGATTGGTTATAATTGTTGATTTGGGTGATCTTGAAAAGGAACCAAGCAATGTAATTATCGGATTTAATGATCATTTGCTGCAATTAATCCCTACATTACATGAACATACATGCTCCTATGGTGAGACAGGTGGATTTGTGAAAAGGCTGACAGAGGATAAAGGTACCTGGCTGGGACATGTGTTTGAGCACGTTGCCATTGAAATCCAATCTTTAGCTGGCATGGATATCACCTATGGTAAAACTAGACAGATACAGGGAAAAATTGGTCGTACAGGAATAGAAAGTGTTTATCGTGTATATATTGAGATCAAGAATGAAGAGACTTCAAAAGCAGCATCAAAACTTTCCATGAGACTGATTAATCACATTTTAGATAATGATTTCTATGCTGATTTCAATTATAAGGATGAATTGATTGAGGTTATTAAAATCTCAGAAAAATATGCTTATGGACCCACAACAGGATCGATAGTGGAAGAGGCAACTAGAAGAGGAATACCATCAATCAGTTTAAAAAAATCTTCAAGCCTAGTACAATTAGGATGGGGTAAGAATCAGAAAAGGATCTGGGCATCAACCACCAGTAATTCATCCTTCATATCAACAGAGATTGCACAAGATAAAGAATTAACCCTTCAACTCCTTTATAATGTTGGCATCCCAGTACCAATGGGAGGAATTGCTAGATCACTAGATCAGGCAATGCAGATAGTTTCTAACATTGATTACCCATTGGTCACGAAACCACTTGATATGAGTCATGGAAGAGGTGTATCAATAAATATAAGAAACAAGGAAGATTTGGAACGTGGCTTTAATTATGCCCAAAACTATACCAATGATGTAATTATTGAACGTTTTATTGAGGGAAATGATTATAGGGTTCTAATTATCAATGGTGAGTTCAAAGCAGCCGCGATGCGAATTCCTGCACATGTAATTGGAGATGGATTACTTACACTTCAAGAATTGATTAACTTGCAGAATCAAGATCCAAGACGAGGAATAGGTCATGAAAAAATGCTCACCAAAATCTATATTGATGAAAGTACAGAAAAATTAATAGAGGATCAAAAGCTGACATTACAGGATATTCCAGATCTGGGTAGATTTGTTCAACTCAAATCTACAGCAAATTTATCAACAGGTGGAACTTCCAAGGATGTTACAGACATAATTCATTTTGAAAATATTCAGCTAGCAGAACGAGCCATTAAAACAATAGGACTTGATATTGCTGGAGTAGATATTATTGCCAAGGATATCAGTATACCAATAGCAAATAAAGGAGGAGTAATAATAGAAGTAAATGCGGCTCCTGGATTCAGAATGCATCTAGAACCCACAGATGGACGCCCGAGAAATGTTGCCAAACCTGTTATTGATATGCTCTTTCCAAAAAATTCAACAGGAAGAATACCAATTGTGGCCATTACTGGAACAAATGGAAAAACAACTGTTGCAAGGTGGATCACACACATATTAAAACTCACTGGAAAGAATGTTGGATTGACTACTACAGATGGAATCTATATTGATGGAATTCTTGAGTATTCGGGAGATTGTACAGGTCCATGGTCTGCAAAAGTAGTACTAAGTGATCCTACAGTTGATATAGCTGTCTTGGAAACAGCCCGTGGGGGCATATTGAGACAGGGTCTGGGATGGGATTATTGTGATGTGGCAGTAGTACTAAATATATCAGATGATCACCTAGGCCTACGTGGTGTGGAAACACTCGATGAGATGGCTGAAATCAAAGGAGTAATACTTGACCAAGTAAAAGACAATGGTCATGGAATTTTAAATGCGGATGATAAAAGAGTGATGGCACAAAAAAGCCGGATTTCTGGAAACGTGGTTCTTGTATCATTAGATTATCAGAATCCGATCCTGACCAAACATGTAGATGGAGGAAATACTGCAATCACCTTGACACCTAATGGCATGATACAATTGATTCAGGATCAATCACAGACCCCAATCATTCATATTACAGATATTCCTGCAGCATTCGGAGGGCATGCAATATTCAATGTGCAGAACGCGTTGTTCACAATAGCAGCAGTAATACCATATGTTTCAATCGCAAATATCAGACTTGGATTAAGTACATTTACCATGAATTACAAAATCACACCGGGTAGACTGAATATTGAATATCTTAAAGGTGCACGAGTAATAATGGATTATGGCCATAATCCTAAGGCTTTGGATGCTCAATGTCAATTAGTCAATGGATTTTATAGTGATCAGGGTAATCAGGGGAGAAGAGCACTTGTTTTCGGTTTACCAGGGGATCGACCGGACTCAACCATAATCAAAAGTGCAAAAATAGTTGCTGGAAAATATGACAGATATTTCATCAAAGAGGACTGGAATTTACGTGGTCGAAATCCCGGTGAGGTCGCATTGATTTTGATGAAATCTTTACTTGAGAATGGAGTAGATGAAAACCAAATTATGACATTTTATGATAAGCAGACAGAATTAGATGCCGTGGCGTCGATGTATGATTGGTTGGAATTGAATGATATTGTTTTGTTACAAACAGATGATAATGAGAAAGTACGAGAATTTCTGTTGGTGAATCTTGCCAAGGTAACTGATTCAATCATCAAACTTATTGCAACCAAAAAGGGCGAAGAATCAAAAACCTACACTTTCAGAAAATATCTAGATGATCCCGTCTTAGATGAGCCTGCTGATTAAATTAAAATGAAAAAATTCCACCTTAATAATCATGAGTAGGAACTCTTGTCTTATATGGAAATTCAGATACTTCATCATTCAAATCGACTAATTTCGATGAATTAACCTCACTGGGGTATATAATCTCGTGTGTCACATAATTGTAGGAATAACCAGGACCTAACACATCGATTCCAACACCAGTAACAGTATAAGGTGAATTCTCGGGTAGATGTGCAATATTTGAATGTGCAATATTTTTACCATCTACGACAACAATTTGCCTTTTACCAATAACCTCAAAGGTTGAGCTTGTTTCGTCACTATCTAAAAGAATACCTGTATCCTCAGCCAAGCCAATACCGAGAACACCAGGATGCTGGGCCACTAGATGTAACAATCGTGATATTCTACCTCGTTTTACAAAATGGCTATCAATAACTATTTGGTGAATCAATCCCAAACCCGGAGATATTTGTAGACTACCCTTAAACATCTCATCAGAGCGTCCCCATGCAATCATTGTGCTTGACATTGCAGAGGCACCAGCGGAGGTTCCTGCAATATTTGTCCCCTGCTGAAGTTTGGACCTCAAAATACGCATAAATTTTGATCCACCAAGAAGTGAGGTTATTCGTAATTGATCACCACCAGTGAAAAACACACCTGTCGCCTGTTCCAAGGCAACTAGGCATTTTTCATCTAGTGCATCCCTCCTCTTGTCAATAAGGAAGTATTCCACATTATCACATAATTCAGAAAATATCTCTTTGTAAAGAACTCCAATATCAATACCATAGTCTGATGCAGTAGGTAAGATAATAATACGAGCTGATCTACCACCACATAACTCGATGAATTTGGTAAGAATCGGATTACTCGTATTTAGTTCCATTCCTCCACCTATAGCCAGCAATTTACCGGGCATAGTATTTTCTGGATTTGAAATCATTAATATCTAATAGTATACTGCAGAAATTAAGGTATAGCATAATAATCAAGACAATATCGTAAGTTTTTCATAATTTGATATTTATGGTAAACAATCTCCAAGAATTATGTTTAACTAGAATTTCGATTGATCGAATTAATTGTTTAATGTTAGAAATCATTTATCTATCTAATGTATATTAAAAATCTGCATATCACATTAAGATATAGAATTTGATAAGATTTGAACTAATAAAATAAAAAAGGGGTAAGAAATTTTCATACATGGTGGAAAATTTTCGTATTGTAGGAGCTTTTATTTCAGATCAACAATTGTCTAAAAAATCAACTAAATCCTTTCTCTGTTTTTCCAGCGATTCTTGATGAATATACATCATATGGCCAGCTTCATAGTATTTCATAGTAATATTTTGCATTATGTTTCTATCTAATTTCATATGATTAATTGAGAATTCAGTACCAAAATATGGGGTTGCAAGATCATAGTAACCATTACATATTATGACTTTTAAATATGGATTCTTTGTCATTGCATCTGCAAGTGTCTCTGCAGAATTAACGTAATTATTCTGAAATTTGGAATAATTCCATTTACTGCTTAGACTTATCAGAATTTCATAAGGTAGATCAGTTTCGTATTTTAATTCTCTCCTTACATAATCATTAAAAGTAGCAGTATATGGACCTTGTATAGCAATATAACTTGGATCTGAAAAGAATGCAAATCCTTCTTGATTTCGTTGTAATAATGTATATCTACTATCTAATCTACCAATAGATTTACCATCAGATCGTAAAAATTCGCGGAAAAAAGTATGAGCTGGAATTCGCAGGTGATTTTGTAAAATTAACTCCACCGGAAGTCCTGTAAACTCATTTATTGTCACTGCAATTTTATTCTTATCCTCATCAGTTAATCTGTCTCCCTTTAATAGCGCAACAGAGTATTCATTTAATGCAAAACTTTCTGCTTTTCTAAGAGTTGATTGTAAATCATTCTGCAAGTCAGAAGATATCATTTTATGATACCAAGCTGTAGCTACAAACGATGGAAAGAAGCAAATATATGGCATATCATTGCTGACATTGAAGTTTGTAGTTTGGAAATCAAGGATACTGGAGACGAGCATGATTCCATTTAGATATATACCAAGTCTTTCTTGTAAATATCCCGATAATCCACCCGCACGTGTTGTACCGTAAGATTCACCGATCAAGAATTTTGGAGATAACCATCGATTATATCTTGTAATATACATTCTAATGAATTCAGCAACCCATTGAATATCTTCATCGTATCCATGGAATTGATTTTCTTTCTCCCCTTCTACAGGTCTAGAAAATCCAGTGCTAATAGGGTCGATAAAACATAAATCCGTTTTATCAAGTATAGAATAATCATTGTTAATGAGTGAATAAGGAGGTGATATTAACTGAACACCTTCTTCAGTAGTAGTTTCAGATACTACGCGTCTAGGCCCAAGAACACCTAAATGTAACCAAACACTAGATGAACCAGGACCTCCGTTAAACGATATCGTTATTGGCCGTTTACCATAATCTTCAACATCATTTAACGTATAAGCCATAAAAAAGAATTCTCCTTTTGATTGAGGAGATTTTTCTGATTCTTCTTTTTTCAAAACAATTGTTCCTACTGTTGCCGTGTAGGAATATTCCTTACCCTGTATATTGACTGTGTGTTGTGAAGTTATAATATTATCCTTATATTCTCTTTTTACATCAGTTTGAGCTTCTTCCATATGTAATTTTAAGATTTTCTATATTTTAAGCTACATGTAGAGACAAAGCTGAAAGAATAATAATAAGATTAATAAGCCATAATTTATTGATTATGAAATTAAGGATCCATAGACAGAACAAGAGCTTTGGAATCACTAACACTTGCAATAGATAATTCATTAACTAAAATAGATGGTTTTTGATGTCCAAATTCAAATTTAAGTTCCTTTGAAATTCCAACAATGATTTTAAGAAATTCATATACATTACTACCTAACATTGTATTTTTTGCTGGATATTGAATTTCACCATCCTTTACATAAAATCCTCGATTTACTTTTGATGAAATATTTGGTGAAACGTCAGATGATAGGTGTATTGAATAGGGAATAAGAAAGGTGTAAACCATCTTTTATTTAATTATTTCTTGTGAGTAGAACAATAATCTGATACTCTATGTAAAAAGCACTTAGATACATTGCAAATTAGTTTTCAATACAACAAACATTTATCATTCATTATATTTAGAAATTAAATCAGTAAAAATCAAACTTGACATTAAATCAATGTGGAACTATCTCAACCCATGATTTAAATTGTTGATCTAAAGTAGCAATCCTTGCAATTCGATTTATATCTGCAAATTTAATTAAAACACAATCTGTAAATGAAAGATGTCTATGACCAGATTGGTTTTGAAATATTTCCCAAGATTTTGAGAAAATTGACTTATCTACTCTTGCAAATTGAATAAATTTATCACAATCAGACAAAATTATATTTCCGACTTCTGTGGCAATATCATTCCTATTTGTCCGATATTGAATCAAAGTAACTAATTCATCAAAGACATAATCTAATATTATCGGAATACCATATTCACCATTTAATAATTGATCATAAGAAATCTGTACGACTCTATGTTGCTTATCTTCTACATTATACAATGAGAACAAATATCCAGTATCCAACAAAATTGCCACTGAATATCACCCATAAATCTCTTTATCTATTGATTCTTCAGATGTCAATCCCATCTTATATCCTCGAGAACGAATCTCAGTTTTCTCATATTCTGATAATTTCTTCATAGGTAACTCATTGATATCTAGTAAGAAATTTTCACCAAGATCTAATAACCTTGTTAATAATTCTTCTTGTTTCAAATTAATTCCTTGAAGTAATAATTTTGCCCTTAATTCATCCAGTCTAACCTTATCATCATCTTTCATTTTAATAGTGGATGTCATAAATATTATATTATAATGAAAATATTTAATATTTTCTACTTTTCTACTTATCTACAATTAAAGATTAACAAATAATTTTGTGTCCTATTCGAGTATTTTTACAAAATTAGAAAAAATTTGATTAAACAACTATAGATTAATTCATTGGTTGAAGAAACCAACTATTCTTAAATTCAAATTTTTTCTCAGATTTGTTAACTTTCGTTTTATCATATATCTATTTATGTAAGTTAATTGATAAATTTGATAACATCGTATTTAACAATAAATTCAGGGCATTTGAAGTATGAAATTAAGGACCCATAGACTGAACAGGAGCTTTGGAATCACCAGCACTTGCAATAGATAATTCATTAACTAAAATAGATGGTGTTTGATGTCCAAATTCAAATTTAAGTTCCTTTGAAATTCCAACAATGTTTTTAAGAAATTCATATACATTACTACCTAACATTGTATTTTTTACCGGATATTGAATTTCACCATCCTTTACATAAAATCCTCGATTTACTTTTGATGAAATATTTGGTGATCCTCCACCGGAAGTTGAAACACCAGATTCTACAAATAAACCTTCCTTCATATCTGATAACATTTCATCTTTTGAGATATCACCGTGATTAACTTGTAATTGACAAATATTCGGTCGATATGACTTAATTCCGGAATAGAAATTCGCAGAACCAGTGTTGTCAATATCCATGACTGCAGATGTATAGGAATCAGTGACAAATGCTTTCAATATTCCGTTTTCTACAATATTTATCTTTTGAGTAGGAATACCTTCTGAATCATACATTCTAGATGAAGATCCACCATCAACCAAAGGGTCATCCCATGCCGTGAGATTATTGACACTAATTGATTCCCCTAACTTATCTGAAAAATATGAAGTTTTTAACATCACATTATACGCAGATACACCTACATCGATTAATGACTGAAGGGAATTATATGCACCACGAAAATCAAATAATACTGGAAGTGTACCTGATGATATGGTTTTTGCATTTAATGAAGATTTTGCCTTATTTGCTCCTTCCATACCGATTTGATGACAATTCATAGATTTAGCATCATGTCTTGTATTATTGAATTCACTACCTAAACCAACATTTGTTGGCTCTAGAGGAATTGTCACATATGAATATGCAGAAAGGCTAGATGATTGTTTGGTAACAAAAATACCCTCTGAATTATGAATTAAATCATCATTAACATTCAGAGTAATACCTGCATTTGTATTTACCAACTCATGAACTTCCTGTGCACCTGAAACAATTTCCTTACCAAATTCGACCATAATTTCAGGATCAAGATTAGCAATATTTTGGTCAAATAGGTTTTTTACTGAATGAACTTCCCTATCTAATGGACTAGCAAGAGATTTAAATTTTTCATCAGCAGGTGAAAATTTAGACAAATTAACTGCAGATTTAACAATATCATCAATTGAATTTGCGGTTAACATTGTGCCTTCTGCTTTACCTTGTTGTTTTCCCACAAAAACTCTAGCTAAAATATATGAGTTTGCTTGTTGTTGCATTCCATTAATAGAATTGTTCTTAATATCTAAACTTCTTCTAAATCCATTAATAATTCTTACTTCAGCCTGAGTAGCACCTAATTCCGCAGCATATTTTATTGCTCGTTTTGCATATGTTTCTAACTCTGAAAAACTACTCTGATATTCTTGATGAATTTCATTCACGATTTATTTTCCTCCAACAATTATATCTTTAGCAGCTATATGTGGACCACCTGCGGAAACAGCCATCGGTTGATATCCTGTTAGATTCCCTTTACCACAAACACCAGCAAAAGCATCTAAATCAAGGTCATTTCCCACACCTATTGTATTTTTCAAAACATCAAGTGTAAATCCAGACATACCTGAATTTCTTATTGGTTTTGTAATTTCACCATTCTCAATTAAATATCCACTTTGAGAACTGAAATAAAACTCACCTGTACTTGGATTTACATATCCTCCATATGAATATTTAAGATATACACCATTTCCAATTTCTTGAGCAAGTTCTTCTAATGATTTAGATCCATTGTCGATATAGGTATTTCCCATCCTAGGCATAGCCATATGCCTAAAATCAGTAGCTCTTCCAGCACCATTCAGAGTATTTCCACCTTCCAACATTGTTGAAGATGTTAAATCATTTAGATAACCTACTAATTTACCATTTTTGACTATATCTCTTTGTTGAGAAGGTGTACCTTCACTGTCATATGCAAAAGATCCTCTTAATCCATAGAGCGTAGGATCATCGATTACACTAACCTCTGGTATTGCTAAAGTTTCACCTAATTGATTAGTTAATACTGATTTATTTGCTAATATTGCATCACCCTCTGAACCATGTCCAAATGCCTCATGAATGTATACACCCACTAGTGATGGCTCTAATAACACATTCATCTTACCAGAAGGAGCAGAAACTGCATCCAATAATTCTACAGCTCTTTTACCAAGGTTTGTCATTTCTTCATCAATATTCCAATCAAATAGTGACTTTATACCAGCACTGGATGCTTTACTTTTAGATACATTTTGAATTATATCTCCACTTCTCGAGGTTCCCATAGCAGATAATCTGTAAATACCATAATCACTAACAACATGTGTGCCATTAGTATTAATTATTTGCTCTCTTTGCAGTCTTTCTGAATATCTAGCAATTGAATTAATTATTTTTTGAGAATCATAATCGCTAAGAGTTCTATCTACTTTTTGTGTTAATTCTAATTTCTCTTCCAAACTAATATCTCTTGGATTTAAATCATGTTTAATCTCATTTCTACCGTCAAACACTATTTCTTTATTTATTGATGCTGGACGTTTGATAGAATTAGATAAACCTTTTGCCATTTTTATTGCAGAACCCAAGGTTTGCCTAATTGCGTCTGCTTCTAAACTAGCAACGGATGCAAAACCCCAAGCACCTTTAACTAGTGCCCTAATACCAATGCCTTCAATCTTATCTGAACTTATATTTTCAGTAGTTCCTTTTCGTACTGAAATTTGTAATTCATCAGATGTATAAATTCGCATGTCTGCAAATTCTACAAAAGATCGATCAACTTCATCAAGTATCCTTTGACAAGTATCAATCATAAGTTTTGTATTACATTGTAGTTTAAATAAGTTTCAACTATGCTTGTTACAAATTTATTTTATTTCCTACAATAATATTAAATTGATTATACGAAATTATCATTTAAATCACATTAAATTGTTTATTGAGAATTTACTTATTTTTCACTACCCATATATAGACATCATACAATTTAATTTAATATTTATTCATAATTAGCAACCATTTTCCTCTTTTAATTTATTTAAATTTATAATTACATCTTCAAGATTTTCATAAACATTCACTGGTACTATAATTCTACGATTGAAGATGAATTTCAATAATGATCTAGTAAAACGAGAGGTTGTAATAATATGGATTGAATGTAAATTGGGGATTTCATTGAATAAAATTTGAGACACTAATCTTTCTTTTGGTGAAGGTCTTTTATTCATTATATTAGCATCTATAATCAAAAAAAGATAGTGAAAATTCTTGGAATGAATTAACACCTCCTGATAAAATTCTTTGAATGTTTGTAAATTAGGATTTCTTATTTGCTTAAAATATATGACACAATCATCAATAACTTTTACCCTTGAGCGAATAAATAGACATTCTTCTCGAGTTAGTGTTTTATTAAATTCTTTTTCTTCAATATCCAAGTTAGTATATATAATGGATAGAACATATTTATTTATATTTATAGAATATTTTTTCATTGTCATTTCTTTATCATCAATTAAAGATAGAATACTACTTTAAATGAATTAAAACTATACAAAATAATCCATATTGTTTCGGCTAATTAATTTCTCTTCAATCATTTTATTCAAGACTTGTTCAATATCATGAGTAGTATCTGGAAATATTTTTTTTATATTACTAAGAGAAATTTTAGTTTGAGCACTAATCAATTTGAGTAAATTACCTCTTAATTCTCTTATAGAACCTAGAAATTGATTTTGTTTGGTTAAAGATGATATACCAGTAGTTCGTGCAGTCAAAACTAACGATCCATAATCCATTAAAGCATTATGGTAATTTCGAGAATTTCCAAGCGGTAATATTCGTTCTGCTACTGTTTGTATTTCCTTTTTGCCTGCATCTGTATTAACAAAACCTTCATAAATAAGAATTCGTCTGATATTTGTGTCAACAGTTGCATAATCGGAATTGAAAGCAAATATAGGGATTGATCTTGAAATGTAATCACCAATTCCTTTGAACACTTTTAATTCCTTGGGTTGATTTGGAAAATAACCCAAATTAATTATCCCTTGGCAAATATCTCGTAACCAAATAACTCGTCTATTATATCCAAGACCTTCCCATAAAGTAATTAATTCTTTATTCGTAGCAGTTGCTAAATCATTAATTTCAGGAAAACGCTCTAAAAATAAAGAATATTTTGGAATTACACGCTTAACTTGAGTTTGGATTAACATAAATTCTGATAACAATATATAATAGGGGTTTTTGGTTGATCTCCAAGGTAGCTCTCTCTTATTTATCTCCCACCAAGAAAATAGTTTTTCAAGAAATGCTGATCTACTAGCTTCAAAACTCACTGATTTTTGATTATATTTTTTAAATATGTATCTTAGTAAACAATTACATATTGTTTCACCATATTCAATCCATGATATATCTAGATAATAATAAATTACTAAATCTGTGATAATTGTAATTGATACACCATTTAAGGGATATAGGAATTATTTTGCAATGAATTTCAAAATATTAATAACCAAACAAAATTAAAATAATTTATTATGATCTCATTTAACCCAAATGATAAAAAAGAAAATTACCTAAACTCAATAAAAAATTTAGAAACTTTATTTTTGGATTTTGACGGAACTTTAGTAGATTATAAGCAATCCCAAGATAAATCCCTTGAAATTTTACTTCAAGAAAATAATGTCCCAACAGATAAAATAGCAGAAGCAATTGAGTTCTATAAGGAAGTTAATGACGATCTTTGGAATAAATTTGAGAAAAAAGAAATAACAATTCCTGAAATAAGGGTTATTAGATTTCAAAAATTAATGGATAAATTCAATTTCACAGGACAACCACTCGCCTTGAATGATACTTATATTGATAACTTTATTAAAAATACAGAATTAGAAGATCAATACTATAATTATTTAAAAAAATTAAAACAATTACAAGTTAATGTCATCATCGTAACAAATGGTGCAGAGTTAATTCAAAATAAACGAGTAGATAAAATAGCAATTAGAGATCTTATTGATGGAATGGTAACAAGTGAAGGAACTGGTTTTCCTAAACCAGATACTCAAATATTTGAAATTGCTAATACGATATCAAAAACCAATAAGGAGAACATTTGGATGGTTGGTGATTCCTTTGAAGCAGATATAGTGGGTGCTAACTCATATGGAATTAAATCATGTTATATATCGAGTAATGGAAATTTGACCCACAATTCTAATGTAATACCAAATATCACTACATCTGCTTTATATCATTTTCTTGAATTAATTATTCAGGTTAAATCATAACACATATCCTTCCAACGCCATATCTACTGCTGCAATTGAATGAATGAACGTTGTGTCAAATGTCGGAAGATTGGTATCTGATGGTTTAATTAACAATCCAATTTCAGTACAACCAAGGATTACTCCTTGAGCACCATTCTTTTCAAGATTCGAAATTGCATCTTTATAAATTTCTTTGGATTGATAATTTATAGTACCCAAAACTAATTCATCATATATAATACGATGGATTTCATTTCTCTCATCAAGATTTGGTAATATTACATTTAATTTGTGCATATTTTCCAATCTACCTTTATAGAATTCTTCTTCCATAGTAAATTTAGTCCCTAAAAGCCCAATTTCTTGAATATCTTTATCTTTTACTAATTTTGCAGTGGCATCTGCAATATGCAATAATGGAATAGATAAATTTTTTTGTAATTCATTTGCCATTTTATGCATCGTATTTGTACAAATGACTAAAAAATCAGCTCCAGCCAACTCCAATTTCTTACTTTCCTCAATCATTAAGTTGGTAAGTTGTTCCCACTCAGAATTGTGTTGTAAAACTTCAATTTCATGAAAATTAACAGAATTCATAATAATTTTCGCAGAATATGTACCTCCAAGTCTGTGTTTTATTTCTTCGTTAATAATTCGATAATATTCAATACTAGATTCCCAGCTCATTCCACCAAGTAAACCTATTGTTTTCATAACTATCCAAAATAATTCTAAATCAGAATGTAATAATTTTTTGTATATTCACGTACATAAAATCGAATTTAATATGATTAAATGTGATATAATCAAAACTTATTCTATTTCATCCAAGTAAAAATGTTGATAAAATATACCTGCAAGGACTCCACCTAGTAGTGGACCAATCCAATAAACTAGATGGCTGGAAAAATCAAATGTTAGCAAAGCAGGTCCAAAAACTCTAGCTGGATTCATAGCAGCACCAGTTAATGGCCCTGCAGCTAATATGTTAAATCCAACTGTACCTCCAATAGCGAGTCCATAAATATGTGATGGGGCTTTTTTATCAACTGCAACTGCCCAAATAACAAATACAAGTATAAAAGTTATAACCATTTCAAGTAAGATAGCCTGTAAGAATGGATATGTTTGCATTACATGGGGAAACCCCAAAGTACTCTTTCCTCTTGCTCTAGCTAAAAGATATTCACCCGCAGTAGCCAATAATAAAATTCCTCCGAGTATACTTCCTAAAAGTTGAGCACCAACATATTGTATTGCCTCCTTCTGTTCAATTCGGTTAGTTACAAGCAACGAAAGTGTTACTGCAGGATTATAATGCGCACCTGAAAATCGATAGCCAAAGTAAATAATAATTGATAAAAGCATTGTATTTGCAATTGCTACTCCAACAAGATCTAAATTATCTGAATCAGCTTGTAATGACGTTAAACCTGCAACATATACCAAAGCCAAAGTCCCAATCATCTCAGTTACTAATTTCTGTTTTAATGAAATATCGACCATATAATTTGTGATAAATTGAAATTACTATAACTTATATTATATCTAAACACTAAATTGTGTATGACTTTTCAAATTATTTGAACAAAATAAGTTGAGG
>Ga0224506_10001701_pt1 | contig 15554 bp, 17 predicted proteins | sample SF_Jan12_sed_USG_2_FD_169108 | JGI IMG/M metagenome (GOLD analysis project Ga0224506, IMG submission 169108) | Sediment microbial communities from San Francisco Bay, California, United States - SF_Jan12_sed_USGS_8_1 | ecosystem: Environmental > Aquatic > Marine > Sediment | place: USA... | reverse complement strand
TGTGATTCGCTACCATAAGCAATAAAAGCTATATTACAATCATTTAGATTAATTTTTTCAAGATCTATTATTTCATCTAAATTTAAAATGAATTTATCTCTTATTCTTGACATAAGTTTGCTATGGGTGTCTGGAGTTGCAGCAGGATATCCAAATTCATTATGAGTTAGTCCTGTCATGTGTACTTTATATCCCATACCTGCTAAAGCCATTGGGGGAATTAATTCTGCATTGTCGTACGGTTTATAGTTAATCGTATCTTTTGGAGGTAATTTTCTGTATTCTGTATTTAATTTAACTTCATGAGGGATGGTTAAATTGCTGGTCATTAAGCCAAGAATTTGATCTGCAAGTAATATCACTGGTGTTCTATATCTTTCGGCAAGGTTAAATGATTTGACAGTAAAATCAAACATTTCTTGTACATTAGATGGGCAATATGAAATCATTTCATAGTCTCCGTGAGAACCCCATTTTGCCTGCATTACATCTCCTTGTGAGGTTAATGTAGGCATTCCTGTTGAAGGTCCCCCTCTCATAACATTTACTACAACACATGGAACTTCCATCATATATGCCAAACCTATGTTTTCAAGCATTAGGGATAATCCAGGTCCTGAAGTTGCAGTCATTGCTTTTGCACCAGCACAAGAAGCACCAATAATTGCTGCCATACTTGCTATTTCATCTTCAAGCTGTATATAATCTCCATCGACATGATTCATTCTCCATGACATTCTTTCGGCTATTGGTGATGCTGGTGTTATTGGGTAACCTGCAAAAAAATTACATCCTGCTGCTAATGCTCCTTCTGCAATTGCATGGTCTCCTAACATGAAATGTGATCCTGTATCAACTCTCAATCTGTAAAACCTCTTTTGGAAGTGTAAATAATGCAAATTCTGGACATATTTCTGTGCACATACCACAATGTACACAGTTATCTTCCTTATCTATCTTTATCATTGGGTAATGATATCCTTTAGAATTCAATTGATTGGAGACTTCAAGAACATTATCTGGACAATATTCCCAACAATATGCGCATTCTTTGCATCTATCAACCACTATGTATAAACTTCCTCTTGGTTTCTTTACATCTTCTAGATTGATCGGATTTCGTTGAAATTCTAGATACATCTCTTCAATTTTCTTCTTTTTATTGTTGTTTGAATGATTAATTAGTTTAGTAGTGTTCTTACTATTTCTTTTATAATCTATTGTTACTCTATTTTTGTTCAAAATAATACCTCCGTTAGGGAAAAGCTATACAAAAATACTTTAATATGTATATTAATCTTTATAGAATCGAATGATCAAAAGTAGAGAATAAACCTCCAATTATGGAAAATATCTGCTTTTAGAAATAATGTGAATAATTTTTATCAATACTTTTAGGTGTGTTTTGTATAATTCTAATATAAAGTAGTTCCATAATTTTGATCGACAATTGTTTTTAGAATTAAGGTTTCTTCTTCATTCAATTCTGGATTTTCTTCCATTATTTCAGAATAAGTTGCCAATCTATAAAAAACTCTTCTCATATCAAGTAAATTTGGAATTTTTTTAACTATTCCTTTCTCGCGTAATCTCCTAATTGCATATTTAAGATCCTTCATATCCAAATATGGAAGTGCCTTTTTTAATTGATGAGGTGTTTGAGCATCCCTCTCGTTTAATACAGTAATAATTTGAAGTGCAATAGACATAAACTTGGTCATAGAACACTAGTAATTTAGAATAACCATACATATAAATATAACTATAAGATAATAATAAACACATAATATTAAATAAATGAAAATTCGATAATTTCTCTCAGCACAGAAGATAAACTATCAGGTAATTGGAGAAATTTTATTGTAGCTGGTGTAATTAAATTCCAAATATTATCTTTATTTAAATTAATAATTAATGAGACTAATTGCTCATATCCTTGATTTTCATTTCCTATAAATACATAAAAAAGATTCATGTTTTGTATTCTAATTTTTATACATGAATAATCATTAATTTTAACCACATCTACCGTATTTTCCGTTTTGAATAATTCATTAAAGAATTGTAAAATGGCGGTTAACCCGCCACCAAATAATTGTGTATCAACTAAAAATTCAGGATCAAATTTATGCGAAAAAATTGTAGTACCATTCAAATTATTTAGTAAAAGTACAATCGGTTTAATAATATGATATTGGGAATTTCTATGATCTTTTGTCAGTACCTTTTCGATCATAGAATTAATGATAATTTATATATAAAAGTAGATTATATCTGATATTAAATTCGATCTGAAACCGGAATATAATTCCTAATATTTGGTCCATTATAAATTTGTCTAGGTCGATGAATTTTAAAATCAGGATCCATTCTACTTTCTTTCCATTGCGCAATCCAACCTGGGAGCCGACCTATGGAAAACATTACTGTAAACATGTTTTCCGGAATTCCTAATGCTCTATAAATAATACCTGAGTAGAAATCAACATTGGGATATAGTTTCCTGTCAATAAAGTATTCATCACTTAACGCAACGTTTTCAAGTTTTTGAGCAATATCTAGGAGAGGATCTTGAATGCCCAACTCATTTAGTACTTCTTCAGCGGCTTTTTTAAGAATTGTAGCTCTGGGATCAAAATTTTTGTAGACTCTATGGCCAAATCCCATTAATCGAAAACTCGAATTTTTATCTTTGGCTTTTTTAACATATTTATCGACATCATTGTTATCTTTTTGTATCATTTTTAACATTTCGATCACTGCTTGATTGGCGCCTCCGTGGAGTGGACCCCATAACGCAGAAACACCTGCTGCAATTGCAGAATAAATACCACCTTGGGACGATCCAACCATTCTAACAGTTGATGCAGAGCAATTTTGTTCATGATCTGCATGCAATATTAATAGTTTATCTAATACTCTCTCAACAACTGGATTTACATGATATGGTTCACTGGGTACTGCAAACATCATATGAAGAAAATCACCAATGTAACTTAAATCATTTCTAGGATAGATATAAGGCTGTCCTATTGACTTCTTGTATGCAAATGCTGCAAGCGTGTTTACTTTTGCAAGTAATCTGATTATTTGCAAATCTAATTGATCATCACCATTATAGGGATAATAAGTTGACAGAGATGATATCATCGTGCTAAGAACTGCCATTGGATGTGCATTTGGTGGGAAACCTTCAAAAAATTTTTTCATATCTTCATGTATTAAATCATGATAATTTAGAGTTGATTTAAATTTTTGAAATTCCGATTTTGAAGGCAATTCTCCATAGATTAAAAGATAGCAGACTTCTTCAAATGTAGAATTTTCTGCTAATTGTTCTATAGGATAACCTCTGTACCTTAATATTCCCTTTTCACCATCAATAAATGTAATATTGCTGATACAAGACCCAGTATTTCCATAACCTGGGTCATATGTAATGATATTGTTGGTTGTAGATCTGAACTTTCTAAAATCAATACTTATTTCATCTTCAGATCCTACAATTAGTGGGAATTCATATTCGTTGCCTTTTATGATTATTTTTGCATATTCATTTTGTTCTACCATAAATATTCACAACTAATTTATACATTACATTATATTAAATTAAACATATGAATATGAATCCCATATGAATGATCTTTATTCATAAAAAACCATGCAGGTTATAAAAAAAGTATTTGAATTATCAAAACTACAAATAATATTTACATTCATCGTGCTAATTTAGGCTTTTCTCTTAATAATCTCTTCAATTGGGTAAATAACAACATTCGTCAATTCTTTTTCATTTATTAATTTTTGAAGCAATTTTGCTACATCTTTATTATTCAGACCAAAATATTCACCAATATATGTATAAGGTATTTCTTCTGTTTGTTCTTCCCAATAATTAGTTATTATAGTTACAACTTCCTCACCCAAATTCATTTTGATCCGTATGAAAGTATCCTTTCCTATACAATATTCACTTGTTTCTAAATTTAATACATTAATTATTTTCTCAGAGAGAATTTCATTCCAATTCTCTGTCTTCTTTGGAATAATATTTTCTATTAAAGTATTTAGATGTATATTTTCTTCATCAAAATCTTGAGCTTTTAGTGTTGATTGTAATTTCTTTATTAACAAAGATTGAAGGTATAACTCATTATTACTTCTAATAAAGTAAGGTTCCTTTAAACCTAAACTTTTTGCTTTTGTTTCAAGGGCTATATAAACTCTCTTGGGATTTAAACCCCAATCATTACCAATTCTCTCTAAATCAATAATATCTCGTTCTACTTCCTTCCAAATATCATCTACTTTCTGGATTCCATTCGGAAGAAACCATCCTTTTTTTCCAATCAGAATTCCTCTTAATAACCCTTCTGAAATTAAATCCTCTATCACTTTGGATACTAAATTATAATCATTGTTGTTAATTTGAGTTGGAAAGTCAATTGCCAAATTATCTATAGGAACTGATAATACTAATTGCCGGACTTTAGCTGCTGGATTTTTAGAAAATATTTTTTTTATGAAGCTCATATGTATATCGAAGTATATTGTGACTTAAGGTCTTTTCTAGATATCAAAATATATTACATAAATAAATTCTGAAAAATTTTACGAGAAATTAATCATATGTAGTTGATTATATATTCAATTATTGATTTACTAAATTATGCAAGATTGTCTTTTTTGCAAAATTGTGAATAAGGAAATTCCTTCTGAGAAAATTTATGAAACAGAACATATCTATGCTTTTATGGATATTAATCCGTTGGCTGATGGACACTGCTTATTTATACCTAAAAAGCATGCGAAAACATTACATGATACTCCCGATACTGCTTTGGCGGACATTCTAATTGCAATTAAAAAAGTAGTTCAAGTTCTTGATATAAAAGATTACAATATTTTACAGAATAATGGAATAATCGCCCATCAAGCCGTCTTTCATGCACATTGGCATTTAATCCCCAAACCCAATAAAAATGAAGGCTTATCTATTTTATGGAATCCTCGTTCATCAGATAGGCAAGAGGAAATCGCCTCAATTATTAGAGAAAAGTTGTCTCCTACAAAATAGACTAAGCAATGAAATTATACTTATCAGATTAATTGTTCAAATTAAATAATACTTTAAATTAGATTAAACTTAGGCAATTTGTGGAGGATTTGAGTAAATCCAAATCAAAAAAACGGAGAACCTCTCGATCAGATAAATTTGTTGAGAAGTTTAATTACAACTATCCAACAAAATATTTACTCTATGCAATATTCATTCCTTTGGTGAAACGTTTCATCCAACCAATTTTGTGGAGAGTAAAAATTGAAGGATTAGATAATATCCCATCAAAATCCAATTTAATACTAATGCCAAACCATGTAAGTCATATGGATTCAATATTTGCAATTGTAAACCTTGGTTACAAAGGCCCAATTCATGCTATTGCAGATGAGAAATTATTTAAGTTAAAATTTTTCAGGTTACTCGCACAATATGCAAATGTATTTCCAGTAAGAAAAGGTGCAAAAAGTATTGATGTTGTAGAGCACGCAATTAATAGAATTAAAAAGGGCGATTCGATGTTATGGTATCCTGAAGGTCAAAGACATAAAAATCCAAGTGATAATTCTTGTAATCCAGGTAAAATTGGCTCCGGTATGGTTGCGCATGCAGTCAATGCTCCAGTTATACCAATTTTTTTAGCGGGGGTTGAATTCACCATGCCAGTTGGAAGGGGTATTACTTGGGGGAAAGGTCCAAGATCAATAAAGTTGCTAGTACGATATGGTAAACCTGTACCTTTGGAGGATTTAAGGAAATTACCTGCTTCTCCATCCACCTCAAAATTAGTAATTGATAGAATTATGGACCACATTGAGGAACTAAGACCAAAAGGTCCGTATCGCGATCAATCCCATCGATAATATGCAAATTTAAATAATGACAATCCTTAAGTATAAATTATTACAATGTAATTAAATAGTATTGCAGTATTTAGATAAATTAATTGAATGGATGCATGATAATGCAGATTATAATTTAGGAATAGAATCGAGGTTAATAAATTTATTAGAGCGTGTAGGGTGGAGAAAACTAATTTGGATGAATGTGTTTAAGGATCATACTCGAGTTGAATTCCATACATCCGATATAAATCCTGAATCAATTTCAAACTTAACAAATTCGTTTGATGTTGATACACTCAATAATATTAATACTAAATCGACAAATCCTATTATCATTAATAATCAGGAACTAGTATGTCTATTTAATGCTAAAAAAAGTGAAGGAAATCAGATATGCATTTTTTCTTTTGATAGTTCTGCTACTTCCTCTGTAGTCGATGCAATGAAGATTGCGAAGATCGGATTTGAATTTATTCAAAAATCAATAAAAATAAATGCTTTACAACAATCATTACGTGTAGCATATTCAGGAATTAACAGCTACAGTACAGATGAGCCCTCTATGGTATCGATTCAAGAAATACCGATTAAATTCATTGAGGATTCAATACCCGCGATTTTCTACTCTATTGCTCATGAAATATTAGGACCTAGTTTTGTATTGACAGATCCGGTTGAATTTAATCAACCTATTAATATGATTTTACCTGTTAACTTATTCTCAACCTTGGACTCAAATATGATAAGTGAAGTGGGTCAAGTTTTTTCAATTAATCCAGTTTCTAAACCAATTTTAGGTGAAGTTGTTAGTATTGTGTTTTCAATTGCGAATAAAAATGCAAGAGGCGGATTTGAATTACATGGAATTTCCATTGTTATATCACAACAGTTTTCAAATTTAAGTAAATCAATATTAATTGATTTAAAATCTTTATTATTTAGTGGTGCTGAAGCTATTCGGCAGAAATTAGATATTGAAGATTGGAAATTATTTATTTCAGATGATTTTGATACTAATCCCGAAATTCGTTCTTTTATACTTCCATTAATTAAAAATATGCGAGAGAATTTAGCAGGTATTTTAGCCAAATTACTATCGCCTGACGAGGTAAAAAAATGGAATTGAGTACTTTGTCTGAATTGCATTTTGATGAGAAACCATTATAATTAATCGATTATTTCCATACTAGATATCTAATAATTAATTAAGGACAAATATTCATGATTGAATAACAAAAGGTTGATCTTGAATGTACTATTGTAACATATGTGGTGTAGTTAAGTTTTTAACAAGAGCTGAAAATAAGAATAAACCTGATGGTCCAAGTATTGTTATGGAATGTAAGATTTGTGGGAAAAACACAACATATCGTAAATTAATACCTGAAGATCTAGGAGCTGCTAACTCTAAAGAAGTATCTATCAATTTTTCAAATATTTACTCTGAATTGAATAAATTCAGAATTGAAGAGGATTAAATTTTTTCAATTTGTTCTTTATAAGAATCAGGTGCTTCAATTGTTTCTCGATATTTTATCTTTCCATCAATTGTGACACCCGGGCCAATTACGATTGAATCTCCAATAATATCACCATGAACATGTGTATATGATATGTCTATTTTATTTCCCTCCATATTTCCTTTTACATTGAAAATCTTTGGAGGTACCGAAAAGCCTGAATGAATTATTGGTACAATATTACTAATGATATTGGTTACAAATTTTGCAATATTTGGAATTGAAGACAATTCATCATTTTCATAATTTTCATACTCTTCATCTGTTTTAATTCTATAACTTCTTGCAATTTCTATAGTTTCTGCTGATAAATTACCATCTATAATAGATGCACCGCCTGAGGTTATAAATGATTTAACAATGACATCTTCACCAACATTAAGTTTACCTGAAACTAACAAATTAGATGTTGATTTTATCATACTTGCGCTTAAAGTACCCGAAATTTTCATATCATCTCCTAATACTAAATTTTCTTTTACACGAATTTTTCCTGATATTTTAAATATATTTGTTGCATATAGGCTTTTGTCAATATTTACACTTCCTGATACCTTGGATATTCCGCCAAGTTTAGCATCTCCGTCTACCTGTAAACTACCACTAATTTTTACATCTTCTGTAACAATTAAGTCACCAGATACAATTGCAGACCCAGATACTTTTATAGACCTACATTTTAAAGGACCTTCAGTAACTAATCTTCCAGACACCTTAACTGGACCATCAACTATCTCTTCGAAAATTTTACTTGAACCTGAAAAATGGTAGTTTGACGACCTTTTAGATGAAGAAGGTCTCTCTACATCGGTATGTAACAAATCATAAGATCCAAACTTCTCCATTAATTCATCAAATTCCTTTTTGGTTATTTCTCCATTATCATATTTTTCTTTTAACTTATTTTCTAGTGTGTTTTTATTCGTCATACATATTTACATCTTCATAATACTATTTAAATAAAGTCAAAATTTAAAATAACACAATGGATTGACTGAGATTAATTATTCACTTTATAGAATTAACTTACACTGAGGAGTGTAGAATAATTTATCCAATTCATTTAATTTGTGAATACAAAATTTCCTATTATTATATTATTTCACAAAGCGATCATTTAAAAGTGTTTGATGTATAAATATATATTACATCAAACTCGGCTTACAATTTATATTTTATGTAAAGGAGGATACCTAATTTGACAACTGAAATGACATCCATTGAAGAACTTGAGGAAAAAATGAAAAAAATGCAAAAAAATTATCAAGAACAAATTAAAAAATTACGACTTGATAGTTTTACAAAGCAGGATGAATTTGAAATACAAATCAAAAAATATCGTTCTGAGATTTGGTCGTTGAAAGAACAATTAAAAGGAGGAAATACTAGTTCTAAAGGTGATGAGGATATCGATGATGTCAAAAAAGATCTAACTTCAAAAAAAATTAGCCTTTCCAAATCAAAAAATAAAATAAATAAGCTAGAATTGGAAATAATTGAATTAAAAAAAGAAATCCGATCTCTTAAAAAAGATAATAAAAAATTAAGTAAAACATTGAATCGTTACATTTAGATAGTTTTCATTATGTCTTCTAATGCATTCAGAATTTCTTTGGAAGCAGAACTAATCATTTCTATATAGATTTGTGATTCATTAGGCAATTTATCAATATCCTCAAGTAAAACTTGTGATAGGATTTGTATTCTACTTAATGGATTTCTTATATCATGAGATAATTGTTTACAAATCTCTTTCAATGATTGGATTTCAATTATATTGATTTGAACCACCTTAATTATAATTTATATAAGGTACTTAAGGTATAAATTTGTTAGTATAAGAAATTAATATGATTAATTTCATTCATAAAACTCAATAATTTATTTTATCAATATTGAATCATTTTTTAGCAAAGAATACAATCTAAAATTAGCAGTAATGAAATGGATTTTTACCTCTAAACAATCTGCTAGGACAGTTTATCTTTAAGTATGGTAGAACTTGAATCAGTAGATTTTTTAGATTTTATTCTAATTATATTCCTAATAATATTAAACGGGTTTTTTGTAGCATCTGAATTTGCTTTTGTTCGAGTTAGAAGAACAAGAGTTGAAGAATTAATTTCAAATGGATCTAAAGGAGCAAAACGAGCTCTAGACATAATCAATGATCTAGATCGATCTATGTCTAGTACACAGCTTGGAATTACTTTGGCATCGATTGCATTAGGTTTTGTTGGTGAACCATTTTTTACAAGTGTATTAATTTCTTTAATTTTTGGTGTATCCGATGTATTTAATCTAAACTTCGAGATAACTCCAACAAATTTACCATATATTGAGGGAACAGCCTTCTTAGTTGCATATTTTATAGTGGCATATTTACATGTTGTAATAGGTGAGTTAGCACCAAAGTCAGTTGCAATACAACATGTGGAAAAAACCGTACTAGTCTGTGCAGAACCATTGTATTGGTTTATGAAATTAACCAGCCCCCTACTCCGATTCTTTGTTTGGAGTTCAAATTCTATTTTAAAAAGTTTAAAAATTCCAGTACAGGATGAAGTACATGGAACTGTTTATTCTGAAGATGAGTTGAAGATGATCATTGAAAATTCAATAGGCAAAGGAGAAATTGAAGAATATGAGTCTAAATTAATTTTCAATATACTTGAATTTACAGATACAAGTGTTAAAAAAATCCTTACACCAAGAATTGATATAAAGGCATTACCAGTAACTACAAATCTAAAAGCTATACTTGAACTATCTGTTGCCACTGGATACAGTAGAATACCGATTTATGAAACAGATCTAGATGATGTCAAAGGATTCATACATATTAAAGATGTAGTAAGATATATCAATGGTAAGGATACAAATTTGGTAAAAATAGATATACCTAAGATATTAAGACCAGTAATTACTGTACATGAGGGTAAACCATTAGATGATTTGTTAAAGGAAATGCAAGAACAAAAAACTCAAGTTGCAATAATTATTGATGAATACGGTTCTTTTGAAGGTATGGTGACAATAGAAGATATAATAGAAGCAATTTTTGGACCAATCCGGGATGAATTTGATACTGAAAGTATAAAAAACACAATTATGATAAATAATGAAAATATCATAGTTGGTGGTCAAGTATCTATTGAAGAATTTAATAAAGCAATTTCGGATGGAAATGAGAGTGAAATTAATTCTGAAAAATCGGTGACACTTGCTGGTTATGTATTAGAACTATTTAAATCTGAAATTCCTACTATTGGCGATATTGTCAAAGATGATCTTTTCAATTATAAAATAGTAAAACTTGATGGACATCGTATTGAATCAATAGAAATAACAAAGAAATGAATATTGTTTCGTAAAAAATTTTATCACTAATAGTTACTATTGTATTTCAAAAGACCTAAAATTTTTATTCCAATAAAAACAATGGATCAATAATGGTTAAATTTCGAGGTTTATTTTTAATAATTCCTTCTCTATTTGCTATTGTTTTTGAGATATATTTTCTAATTTACACCAAAATTTCTTCACCATCTGTTACACTTACTGAAGGTCAATATTGGGGTTTGGCAATACCCACACTTGGAGTTGTTTTAATTATTGGATTATCTGGATTTTGGATTGGTTATACAATGATGGTTACTCCAGATCCAATACGGTTCACATATGAAGAAGCATATCAAAATGCAGAAGATGAGCTAAATAAAGAATAAAAATTTGAAATATCAATCAATTGAAAATTATTGATGATATTTATGGAAACTATGAAATAATAAAAAAACTGAATTATTTTGGGAATATTATCTTTATTTACTCAATAAAATTAAATTTAGTGCGATAGATGATGATTTGTGACTGATGATCTAAATGAAAAAATAGAAGAATTTGAACATCAAATGAAACCTCAGTACAAAGCATTAATTGCTGTAGTTATTGGAGTTATAGGAACAATTATTTTTGCTTGGATATTGGGAGGACCACTCTCATCATTTATGAAATCAATAAAAGAAACATATTGGTATCATTTTATTCCATTTATTTTATCCATTTCATTTTTTGTTGTGCTGGTATATAAAGCATATATAAAAAATATTAAAGGTCTTTCGTTTCTTTCTGTAGCAATTCTATTACATGGATTAGCTGAATTTTTCTTGATGATCTCTCCACCTACTCAAGGACAAACATTATATAATCGCGGAAATAATATTTGGGCATTAATCGCAGATATATTGTTTCCTCTTGTAGTTATCTTGCTATATTTCCATGTTGAATTGATGGATAAATTAAGACCGGATTTAATTCATGCAATTGGAATCATTGGAACCGCAATTCCTCTTATCATTGGAGGTGTTTTTCTCATAGTTCTTCAGCCATTTTCCAGTGCAGCAGCTTTCAGAACTCAAATTTACGAATTAATTATGATCTATTTAGGTGTTTTTGCAGTGATTATATTATGGATTAGTCTTTTCGGATTTAAAATCATGTATTTGACATTAAAGCATGCAGATAGTCCAACTATTGCAAGAGGAAGCGTATTTGTTCTTGTTGGATTTTCCTCTTTATTAACAAATTTTTTCCTTCTTGGAGGTGCAATAATTGATCCTAATTTTGAAGTACACAATACATGGCTTCTCACGGTTGCTCTCATTTCAATGCTCTTAGCATATATCATAAACGTAGAATTTGCTTATAGTGTACCTTTTGATGTATATCAACTCATTATCATAAATCAGTATCAAGGGATAACTTTATTCTCATTTATTAACGAATTTCGTCAGGAAGGTAAAATAACACATGATGCATTAAAATCTCCAGCTATTGTGGCTATCCAAAATTTAGTTCAAGAAATTGCTCATGCAGAGGGGCATATTATTCTAATTGGTATGTCCGATCGAGTTATAGTGATGAATTCACATAATGAGATTGTAAGTGTCTTGATCACTCATAAAAATTCATATTTTCTTAATAAAGGATTACAAGCATTTACAAATGCGTTTTACCATGAATACAAAGATCACATCGTTAATTTTAATGGAAATGTAAAAGTATTTCATGATGCTACTAATCTAATTCATAAACATCTTCCATTTATGAGAAGAGAATCTCTTACATCTACTGGTTAAATTTCCTTTTTCAATTTAATTTCTAGATTGCTTTTATTTTTCTTATATACTTTCTGTTATATTTTTAGTATAGGATTTTTTATAACTCATGATTAACATAGTGTATTTAAGGTGTTTTCAATGAATCAAGTACCAGAGATCGATGCAAAAGAATTACAACAACTAATTAGTAATAATACAAAAATTACATTAATTGACGTTCGAACACCAAGAGAGTGGAAACAAACAGGTGTAATCCCTGGTTCTGTTTTGCTGTCAATGGATGAATTAGCAAATAAATTACAAAATGGTTTCGATAGTCAATTACGTGATAAACCCTCTATTATTTTTGTATGCAATTCTGGAAATCGATCCTATAACGTGACAAATTATTTTGTAAATAAATTAAACATAAAAGCAACAAATTTGAGGGGAGGTGTCATTGCATGGCATCGAATTGGTGGTCGTTTTGAACAAATTTGATTCTGTGAAAGATTATGAATAATTATTAACTTTAAATTTGGATAGATATTTATTCATCAATGGATACATAATAATTAGTGGGTTTATTATCTTAATGATAATATAAGGATTGATTACCTTGTTCAATTTATTTAACAAATCAAAATCAAATACATCTAAGATTGTATTCTTAGGATCATCTAGTGTTGGAAAAACATCTATATTACGAAAAGTAAATGGGCAAGCATTTATGGCTGGTTATACGGAAACATTGGGTATTAATTATTCTACAACAAGATTACCTCAAATGGGAGAAGTCATAATTAAATCATTATTCTATGATATATCTGGAAAAATTGCGACTGATAGCAATAAAAGAAAAAAACTTCTAATTGATGTCGATTGCATAATATTTGTTTTTGACCTTACTAGATATGAATCTTTCTTACAGATTTCACGAATGATTAATGAAATACAAACTGATGTACTTAAAAACAAAATTCCAGTGGTGATTTTAGGAAATAAATCCGATCTTGATAACAGAGAAGTTTACGATAATGAAGTAGAGGATTTAATTAAATATCTTCAATCCGATAAAAATACAAAATTTTCAATTGTTGAATATATTGAAACAAGTGCTAAAACTGGTTCCAACATTGAGATATTTTTGCCAAAATTATCAAATCTTATTATTTCAGAACGTAAAAAGTAAAAAAAAGGATAAAAGTAAGATATTATATGATTATGTTTGATTACTCTTGTATTCGTTAAAGAGTAAAAAAAGCATGTAATAAATGATATCTGTTTTTTATCTTCATCCAAAATATATAATAGTAATTAGATATAATTAATATTTGCTAAGAAGAGGTATTCCTATGGGTAATGATGAAAATAATTGGATTGAACTTCAAGTAGCAGAAGCTAAGAGTAGAGACGTAATTAGAGGAAAATGCAGGATCAATCATGATGCAATGGAGAAAATAGGAATTTCAACAGGAGATATTATAGAATTAAGTGGAAAAAAAACTACTGCTGCTGTTGCTTGGCCAGCATATCCTGAAGACTTGTCACGAGAAATTATTCGTATGGATCAGGTAATACGAAAAAATGCAGGAGTTAGTCTTTCAGAGAAAATTAAAATAAGAAAAGCAACCGTAAATCAGGCAACTAAAATTATATTTGCACCTGGTGAGATAAACTTTTCCACTGATTTTGGATTTGTCCGATTTGTTAAGAGGAAACTTAAAGGATATCCTCTTACTTTAAACGATACTGTAATGATCCCTGTATTAGGAAGAGCAAACCCATTTGTAGTTGTAAAGTCCGAACCAGAAGGAATTATTCTAATAAATGATGATACAAAGATAGAAATATCTGATAAACCTGTAGCAGAATATGTTACTCATAAATCCACAATCTCATATGAGGATATTGGTGGGTTATCTGATGTCGTAGTAAAGATAAGAGAAATGGTCGAATTGCCCTTAAAACATCCGATATTATTTGATAAACTAGGTATAGATCCACCAAAAGGAGTGCTAATTCATGGTCCACCTGGTGTTGGAAAAACTTTAATCGCAAGAGCTGTTGCAAATGAATCAGAAGCAAATTTTGTTACGATTAATGGTCCTGAAATCATGTCTAAATATTACGGTGAAAGTGAGAAGAAATTAAGATCAATCTTTAAGAGAGCTGAAGAACAAGCTCCTACAATTATATTTTTAGATGAAATAGATGCCATCGCACCAAGTCGAGAGGGGACAAGTGGTGAAGTTGAAAGAAGAGTTGTTGCTCAATTATTAGCTTTAATGGATGGTATGGCTGGAAGAGGGCAAGTAATTGTAATTGGTGCTACCAATAGAATTGGTGGTGTTGATCCTGCATTAAGAAGACCCGGTCGATTTGATAGAGAAATTGAAATTGGTGTTCCGAGTGCTGATGGACGATATGAAATATTACTTGTTCATACTCGTGGTATGCCTATTGCTGATGATGTCGATCTTAGATATTATGCCAATAGTACTCATGGTATGGTCGGTGCAGATTTACAAGCTTTGACACGAGAGGCCGCGATGCATACCCTACGTAGATTTTTACCTAAAATCGATTTGGATCAGGAAACTATACCTGCTGAAATTCTAGATGCCATGGAAATTATTAATGATGATTTTGTAGCTGCTTCAAAAGAAGTACATCCCTCTGCAATGAGAGAGGTTATGGTTGAAATTCCTAACATTAGCTATGAAGATATTGGTGGATTGGATGAGATAATTCAAGAATTGAAAGAAACTGTAGAGTGGCCAATAAAAAATCCCTCTGCATTTGAAAGATTAGGAATTACTCCCCCTTCTGGAATATTATTATATGGACCTCCAGGTACTGGAAAAACTATGTTAGCAAAAGCAGTTGCAAATGAATCAGAAGCAAATTTTATATCAATTAAAGGACCTGAATTATTATCCAAATGGGTAGGAGAATCAGAAAAAGGAATACGTGAGATTTTTAGAAAAGCTCGCCTCGCTTCTCCGTCTGTAATTTTCTTCGATGAAAT
>Ga0224506_10001700_pt1 | contig 15556 bp, 12 predicted proteins | sample SF_Jan12_sed_USG_2_FD_169108 | JGI IMG/M metagenome (GOLD analysis project Ga0224506, IMG submission 169108) | Sediment microbial communities from San Francisco Bay, California, United States - SF_Jan12_sed_USGS_8_1 | ecosystem: Environmental > Aquatic > Marine > Sediment | place: USA... | reverse complement strand
CTGCGCAGGGCTGTTGACCAGCAAACCGCAGACAGCGAACGTTATTTTGATTATTACTCCCATCTCAATGCCGACATCCTGCAGTTTATCCGGCGCCTCGGTACCGAAACCAGTGACGCCCATCTGGCAAGACAATATGAGGCCTATAGCAAACTGCTCTGGATCCAGGAGTATTCAGGCCAGGAAAGGGCCGTGCTCAGCTTTGTATTTGCCGATGGCAAGCTGGATACCAACACCCTGCAACATGTGCAGGCTTATGCTGCCAATCAGGATCGTATCCTGAAAAATCTATACCATGTCCTGCTTCCGCAACAGCTTGCATTACTACAACAACAACTGGCGAACCCGGTCCATCAACAAGTGCAGAATATGCGAAAGACGGTACTCACCAGGGCCAGGGAAAATGATTTGCTGGCCCAGGTCCAGCTGCTCATCGGCTATGGCGGCCTGATCCATGATTTTAAAAATTTCACGATCAGGGCAAACCCAAAATATCGTCAGCACTTTAACGACAAGCTACACAAATTAGTTGGTCACATAAAAACTTATCAACAGTTATTAAAGACCAGATCCTATCATCAACATAAAACCACTAATGGCAAATCCCACCACCACAAAACCAGACTGAATACTGATTATCAACATACCCATCCTGAGGATGATCTTGAGCTGATTAAGGCGACCTTCCTCAATTATCAACACATGCTGGATATTGTCAGTAAAATGCACCTGGCAGGCAGTCACATAAGCGATATCGATAAAGCGGTCAGGATTGATGATACACCCGTACTAACCGCTATCGAACGCCTGAGAAACAGGACCTTCGGTGTCACGGTCGGTGAATGGTTCCAGTCTAGCACTCAACGTATCGCCTTATTCAGCAACATTAGTGATGCGGTAAGCACCGATACCCGCCAATATACACAGCGTATTATGGTGCAGGCCCGTACCCGGCTTGCCATCTACACTTCCATGATCTTGATCGCCCTGGTGAGTGTCCTGGGGATCAGTGCCCTGACCACCCGTCGCATCGTACGGGGCGTTACCAATATCACGCATGCCTTAACACAGGTTAAAGAGACCGGACAATTCGATGCGCACGTGGACGAAAAAGGTGATGATGAAATCGGACTCATGGCACGCTCATTTAATGTCCTTATTGCTGAACGTAAAAAGATCGAACAGGCACTGCAGAAAAACCAGGCACTTTTAATCCAGGCCAAGGAACAGGCTGAAAGTGCCAGCCAGGCAAAATCCGAATTTCTGGCCCGTATGAATCATGAATTACGTACCCCACTCAATGCCATCATGGGTTTTGCACAGATACTTGAAATTGACGGCTCACTGACAGCCAGGCAACAGGATGAGGTAAACGAGATCAACAAGGCGGGACATCACCTGCTTGCCCTGATCAACGATATTCTTGATCTGGCAAGAATAGAAAGCGGTCGTATCGATATATCACTTGAAACCATCAACTTGGTGAAAATAATCGAAGACTGCCTGCAAATGATTCTCCCTGTGGTTGAACAATATAATCGACACCTCAGCTACCCTGAGTTTGGTGGAGACATTATTTCCGTCAGGGCTGACAAAACCCGTTTAACCGAAGTTTTACTCAACCTGTTGTCAAATGCCGCAAAATATAACAGCCAACAGGGAACCGTCAGCCTGACGATCGATTATCAGACTGAAAATACCATTCGCATCAAGGTAAGTGATTCCGGCCCTGGCTTGAGTCTCGAACAACAGAAAAATCTATTTAAACCCTTTGAGAGACTGGGTGCAGAAAACTCGCAGATCGAAGGTACCGGTATCGGGCTAACCATTAGCAAGAAAATTGTTGAGGCCATGGGTGGCAGGATCGGTGTAACAAGTTCACCGGGCAAAGGCAGTACCTTCTGGGTTGAACTGCAACGCGCCGAGCAGGATTCTGATAATGTCAAACACCTTAGCTATCCTGAAAGCCAACACTTCGAATTTTCGATAATCAGTGATGCCATTCACACCGTTCTCTATATAGAAGACCACCCATCGAATATTCGCTTACTGGAAAAAATATTTTCAAATTACCCAAACCTTGATTTGAATATCGCAATGACCCCCGACACGGGTTTTGAAATGGCAACCCGCCTGTTACCCAGTATTATCATCATGGACATCAATTTACCGGGGATGGATGGCTTTGAGTTATTATCGCGTATTCGTTCTAATGATACATGCAGGGACATACCGGTAATCGCCCTGAGTGCCAACGCCATGTCGCAACATATCCAGAAAGCCCTGGATGCCGGCTTTAATGATTATTTGACCAAACCGGTCAATGTGACTGAGCTGCTACAGACTATCAAACACTATTTAAAACTCAATTCTAAACATTCCAGTAAACGTGCGTGATACAGACCTTTAGATAAGACCGTATCGAGCGGAAAACAAAACACGGGTCCCAGCCTGTTGTCCTGACAGGGCCCAACTCACGAACTGGCTAAATAAGCGTGCCAAATTCGTATCCACCTGGCATGGCCCCCATTACAGGCTTAACGGGATGGTTAGTTTTTAATGTTGAATGATCAACACAGTGGTGCAGAGTACGCAGAACCAATAGATTGTGAATATAAAGGTTATCTCTGTGTACTCTGCACCTCTGCGTGCGATTTTAACAGACAGGGTGAAACTCTTTTTGGAATACTTACTTTAGTTGGGGAGTAGCTGGCTTAACCGATATGGGCCATGTTGCTGACAGGCAAGAGCATCTCCAGCGTATGGTTTAACTCCTGCATGTTAACCGGCTTGGTGATATAGGCTGCGAAACCTGCTGCCATGCCCTGCCGGATATTCTCCTGCATCGCATAGGCGGTAACCGCGACCACCGGTATGTGGCTTGTCGCCACATTGTTCTGTAATATTTCCAGCGCCTGGTAACCATTCATCCTGGGCAGGTTGATATCCATCAAAATCAAATCCGGCTGCAACTCATTCGCCAATTCAAGACCCCGCTCTGCGGTATCACTGGGAATAACCTCATCCGCCGGTCTTAAACGATTGATCATCAGGCGGAGAACCTTCAGATTATCCGCATTGTCTTCGATATAAAGTATCGTTTTCACGCAGAAGCCCCACCATACTGAATGTTATAGAAGCCAATTGATGCTTCAAAAATTGTCCTGGAAATATCAAACATATTAAATATAGTTTGATAAAACGCAAATTTAAGCAAGCTGTTACCCGGTTAAATATAGCAAGCTTGATACTGACTTGCAGGCGCATTGGTAGTTTTGTTGCCACATAGCTTAAGTTTAGTCAGCCGGCCAGCAAATTTACCTCATTTTAGTGTGTAGAATGACTGCAACAGTCGTATAACCCTACAAATGTTATATGCATATTCGTCTGTTGCCCATGAATCTCAACACCGGTTGCGTCAGCCCACAGCAAGAATTGTGTGCCTTGCTGTTTTATTGCAGGCCAGATAACCGTTGTGTGGGTCCTATGTTAAATGGGTCTATGTCATGCGGTGATAAGGTTTGCATGATTTTGCGCAGGGCCGGCCGCGTGGTATTCCGTTATGCCTGGCCGAACAGTCTCGATTCAGCGGCGGGTGCCTGTGGCACCCGCATTGTAAATGTCCAATCTCAAATTGCTGAGGTTCAGTGTCCATCGGGCTGATAGCCGTCTGTGAGTGTCTTCATAAAGGCGATCATGTCATCAATATCCTGTTTCGTCAGTTGCAAATCGCCTAATTCATCCTTGTTTACATTTTCGGCCACTTCCGCCTGGGCCCATTTCGAATCGGTATCCCGGGTATTATAAAACTCAACCACTTCCTGCAGCGTCTTGAATACGCCGTTATGCATGTATGGTGACGTGACGGCAATATTACGCAATGACGGTACGCGGAACTTGCCATTTTCTGCCGCTTTAGCGACGGTCTTGCCAAGACCGATATCGGTAAACCGGCTACCTTGTGGATTGACCTTGCCGCGCAGCTGGAGGAAGGGGTTGGCCGGGTTTTTCGGTACACCCAGATTGTCGTAACTGAAGTCCGTAAACAGAGGACGGGTACCATCATCCTGCGGATCGGTGCTGTGGCAAGCTGCGCAGTTACCCTTTTTTTCATCTTCAAACACCTGCAGTCCACGGCGTTCCTGTTTGCTTAGTTTGATCTTACCCATCAGGTAATAATCATACTTGGAGGTGAACGGATTAAGCTCGGCACTGCGTTCATAATCGGCAATCACTTCCACCAGTTGTCCATAACCCTGTTCCGTTGTCGCCAGTGCCGCATCACCAAATATTTTTTTAAACAAGGGGCGATAACCGAGCTGTCGTAGTTTACCGATGAGTGATTGCTTGTCCTTGATGGCCATTTCATTGTGGCCAAAGGCGGGCCCCTCGACCTGTGCCTCCAGGCTGGCGGCGCGGCCATCATAAAACAGGCCACCTATATATATACCCTCTTTTTTATCCACATGCAGGTCAGGCACCATGGCCAGGTATTTAACCGAAGGTGCATTGCGGCTGGTAAACATCCCCTTGCCGGCCCCTTCGGATACGGGCCTGCCTGGACGGGGGTCGCTAAACGCCGCCGCGGGGGCATGGCAGCTGGCGCAGGCCTGCCCGCTGGGGTTGGAAAGGCGGGTTTCAAAAAAGAGTTTTTTGCCTAATTGTTGCCTCGCACTTAAGCCTGACTTGTCAGCGGCCTGGACCTCAATTGTGCCGAAGAAAAGGGTCAACATCCATATTATTGCAACTAACTTATTGAAAAACATCGTAAACACCTACAATATTAACGTTTGATGATATATATTTTAATGCGAATGATTATTATTTGCAATAGAGGTATTGAAAATTAATGCTGTCCGCCACGAATCGCGTACAATCCCGCCCCATGCCCTTACTCAGCCTGAACAATGTCTCCCTCGCCTACGGCCACCACCCCCTGTTACAACAGGTCGATTTTCAGATCGACAAGGGTGAACGGGTCTGTCTGGTCGGCCGCAACGGGACCGGCAAGTCCACCCTGTTTCGGGTCATCAGCCGACAAGCAGAGCCCGATGAAGGTGAGGTATGGCGAAAGGACACCCTGCGGGTCGCTTACCTAGAGCAGGATGTGCCGACCGATTCCGCTCAGACCATTTATCAGGTTGTGGCCTCCGGGCTGGGTGAACTGGGTCAGCTGCTGACGGATTATCACAATGCCGTGCACCATGTCGGTGAACATGAAGTATCCCTGGACATCCTCAGTGATCTGCAACACCGCATCGAGGTGCAGGATGGCTGGAACGCCAACCAGAAGGTCGATTCCGTCTTGAGCCGACTGGAGCTGGAAGCAGACAAACGTCTCATCGATTGTTCCGGCGGTATGCGTCGTCGCGTGCTGCTGGCCCGGGCCCTGGTCAGCGAGCCCGATCTGCTGCTGCTCGACGAACCGACCAACCACATGGATATTGCCGCCATCACCTGGCTGGAAGAATTCCTGCTCAACTTCAAGGGTGCACTGATCTTTATCACCCATGACCGTACCTTTCTCAGTCATCTGGCGACACGCATTGTCGAACTGGATCGCGGTGTGCTGAGCTCCTTCCCCGGCAGTTACCGCCAATACCTGTCAAAAAAAGAGGAAATGCTCGAGGCTGAAAGCCGGGCCAATGCCAGATTTGATAAAAAACTTTCCGAACACGAAGTATGGATACGGCAGGGTATCAAGGCCCGCCGCACCCGTAACGAAGGCAAGGTCCGGCGACTGGAGGAAATGCGCCGTCAGGCCAGGCAACGCATCAGCCTGCAGGGCAAGGTCAACTTTAACCTCAACAGTAGCGAGTTGTCAGGCAAACTGGTTGCCGACCTGCGCCACATCCATTTTCAATATGACGACAATGTCATTATCAATGATCTGTCGAGCCGCATCATGCGTGGCGATCGCATCGGTATCATCGGACCCAACGGCTCGGGCAAGAGCACCCTGTTACGCATCATCCTCGGTCAGCTCTCGCCACAAAGTGGTGAAGTGGTCATGGGTACCAAACTGCAGGTAGCCTATTTCGATCAGCATCGCGGCGACCTTGACCCCGACAAGACCGTGCGCGACAACGTCAGCGAGGGCAGTGACCATGTCATGCTGCGTGGCCAGTCACGGCATGTCATCAGTTACCTGCGTGACTTCCTGTTTCCGCCGGAACGTGTTGAGTCACCGGTCAAGGTCCTGTCGGGCGGCGAACGCAACCGTCTGCTTTTAGCGAAAATCTTTTTACAACCCGCCAACCTGATGGTACTCGACGAACCCACTAACGATCTCGATGTCGACACCCTGGAATTACTCGAGGAACTGCTCTCCGATTACGACGGCACCCTGTTGCTGGTCAGCCATGACCGTGCCTTTCTCGACAATGTGGTCACCTCAACCATTGCCTTCGAGGGTCAAGGCGAGGTACATGAATATGTCGGCGGTTATGAAGATTGGCTGCGACAAAGCCGCAGCCGTGAGCAGCAAAAAATACCGGACACGACTAAACCCAAACCGCATAGCAGCGAAGATACCGCCGCCAAAGCCCCCGCCAGGAAAAAACTCAGTTATAAGGAACAACGAGAACTGGATGAGCTGCCGGGGGTGATTGAAAAGCTGGAACAGGAACAGGCCGATCTGCAACAGCAGGTCAGCCAGCCGGAATTTTATCAGCAGGATAAGGATTCGATAAAAATGACACTTGAACGTGTCGAGCAGCTTAAGCAGACATTACAAAGCGCATTCGAGCGTTGGGAATATCTGGATAATAACGGCTGACATATTTTCATTGTGGCAGTCTTTCGGCCTCTTCTGCCCAGTGAGCTTGCCAATTGGCGATGACCAGTCCCACTTCACAACACAGTTACACGTCTAATCACACCGCTCCCGTCGCTCAGCACAGCCGATACACAGGGCTGCAGCAGGGTCCAGCGCCAGCCGCTGCAGGGCAATGGCCTCACCACATTTGATACAGTCACCATAGTCACCACTGGCCAAACGCTGCAAGGCACTGTCAATCTTACGTAACTCAATTTCACGACGTTGATTCAGCGCCTGTGACATGGCCTGCCCCTGCAGGGCATCCATGCGAGATAATCGGCCGACACGGGATTGATCCAGTTCAACGGTATTGGCAGCCTCACGGCCGGTTTGCTTATACGACAGGAGTTCCTGTTGCAGTGCCAGTAACTTATTCCTGATATTGGTGTTGTCGCTCATGGTGTCGCATCGTATCACCCATCACAGGGATAGGTAACATGAATGGTTAGACGTAACCCCAGATCTTGCCGTAGTTCAACGGCTTGTCACTCTCATACGGACAAATGGTTTCAATTTCAAATTTATGCACACTCAAATCACGTACCAGCGGATTGGCATATTGTTCACCATTTTGGCCAAGCACACTTTTCAAAAAGGGCTCCATTGGACTCATTTTCCCTCGATAGACAACAATCGCCGTTTCGCCGTTGGTTAATTTCACAAAGCAGCCTGGTGGAAACACAGTTAATTCCTTGATCAACAACAATGAAAACTGGACTTCGTAATGATGACCCTTATCCATAAAAAGGTGCTGTAATGAATCCTTGACTGAGGAAGGCGGCCGATAGGCCCTGCCTGAAATCATCGCACTGTAGCGATCAGTAACGGCCAGCACCAACGCTCCGCGACAGATGTCATCACGCTTCAAGGCATTGGGATAGCCGCTGCCATCACAGCGTTCGTGGTGTTCTGCAATAATGCTTAACACATCTTCATTGTTGAAACCCACCTCACGCAGCATGTCAACACTCTTGTTACAATGCTGCTTTATTATCTTTTGCTGTGCGTCTGTCACCGGGTCTTGCTGTGCATACAGTTTATCCTGGGTGTAGCGCATACCGACATTGGCCAGTATGGCGGCCGCGGCGAGGCTATAACATTCCACATCGGTGAAGCCTGCCCGCCTGGCGATTAATACCGATAGATAGGCACATTGCAGTGGATGAAAATAGACATAGGTAAGATCTTGATTAAGGTGGACTGCCGCCAGCACAGCATCAGGTTCTTTGGCGCAGAGATTGAGAATGTCTTTGGCCAGGTTGTTTATCTTATCGACACAATCGGGATTTTTTTCCTCGAGTTCATTAAATATCCGCTCAATACGCACCAGATAATCATGGCCCTTGTCAAAAACATTCACTTTGCCCTGACTGGCCTTTTGTGCATTGTGTACCACTTCGGGAATATTATGGAACAGGACATACTGACACAACTGATCAAGCATTTGTTCACTGCGCAGTGTCTGTCCCTTGGCGAGTAACTTGCGACCTTCGAGGTCAAGGATATCCCAGGGCACCGTCATGCCCACCCTGAGATCTTTGCGTGTTATCCGTACCCTGCCGCTCATATTGCTCTCCTGCAATAGACCCTATAAACCTAGATTTCGGACGGCATTGAAAAAACTTTAATCTCTTCAAACACCTGTCTGACAAAAGGCCACAAATAGTGTTGCTGTCCGTCAGGTATAATCCCAGATCTGACTATAGTTAAGGGGAATATTGGGATCAAAACCACTTAACGCATCCACTTCATAGTTGTTTAAACCGCACTCCCTGAACAGGGGTTTGATATAACGTTTCTTATCCGGACCAAGAAAACTTTTGACTATCGGCTTCATCGGATTCTTGATACCGCGTTTGACCACTATGGCAATCTCACCATTGGTCAGTTTTACAAAACTGCCTGGTGGAAAAATACTTAACTGTTTTATAAGGAGTATGGCGTAGCGGCTGTCATAGGCCTTGCCTTTGTCCAGCAGGAAGGTGCTGAGGGCATCCTTGATAAAAATTGGTTTGCGATAATCACGCATGGTCACCATGGCGCCATATCGGTCGGCAATCGCCAATAGACGCCCGCCCTTGCAGATATTCTCCATGGCCAGGCCACGCGGATAGCCCGAACCATCACCCAGTTCATGGTGATCGTATACCGTGGTCAGCCAGGTCTTGTCATTGACACCGATAGCCTTGAGCAGTCGCAGACTTTTTTCAGAATGCAACTTGACCTCATCATCCTGATCGGGGGTTAACATCCCATCCTGACTGGCAAGGATATCCTGTAGGGCATGCATGCCGACATTGGCTGTGAGGGCGGCGGCGGTAATCATTTTCTGCTCATGTGTATTGAAGCCCTCATCCCGCGTGATAAAAGCACATAAGATGGCGCATTGAATGGAGTGAAACAGGCTGTAGGCGTAGTCATTCGGCAGGTGAAAAAGGGCAATGGTTGCATCCGGCTCACTCTCACACATCTGCTGGATATCAGTGACCAGGTGTTCAATTTTTTCAAGGCTGCCGGCTTCGCCGGTATCAACCGCAATAAAAATATTTTTTAGGCGCAATATGAATTTGTCCAGCTGGACAAAAACATTGATGCGCTTTTGTTTAAGGCTGTGGGCGGTATCACCATCACTGACATAGCGATACAGGACATATTTGCACATGCCTTCCAGTACCTGCTGACTGGGTATGACCTGGCCCGCCTTAAGCAGTAATTTGCCGCTGTCAGTGTAGATATCCCATATCAGTTTGCGGCCAACCTCCAGATCACCCCAGGTAACCCGTACCTTTTCATTCAGTCCCATTTGTGATTCCCCAAGTTTTCGCAATAACTAATTACTTATTTTTCGGATGGAATTCACTAAAACTTTAGAATTAACTGAGACTTAATACACATTATTAGTATATAAATACCGACCGCAGTTAATATGGCAGTGTGCTTTTCACATCACACGCGTACCGGCAAATGGAGGATGATGGGCCGAGGTATCAACTTCTGGATACCCTCAGGCCTGTCGCAGCGACCGGGCCTGTAAACCAGGCTTAATAACAATAATTCTCAATAAAATGAGCTATCTGTGTCATATTCTTTATACTCACACACTTATAACTCATTGATATTAATAATTAAATAAGACTCTATCTGAATACGCCCTAATTATTGTGGGATTATGTATTTTTTTTAGGTATATTAGGTTCTAATGGGTCCACTGACAGGGAGAAACATCATTCAGTCGGTACCTGTACAAGCCTGAAAATATAACAATATTACTGACGACGCCTCTTGAACAGTATCCGGGACCTACCTTAAACAAGGCTGGGAAGGTCCTCTGACTATATCTGTAACCGGCCTGGCCAACGCCAGCCAACAGACTGGGGAGCGCAGTATGAAAAAAGTAGTTTATAGTCTGGCCTTGTTGTTTTCGACGGCCTGCACACATCAACCCATTGTTATCGAGCGGGTGCCATTCAAGTTATCGGAATTTGCCAATCTGGCCAGAACAGGTGATGCCACGGTCACCGGCCAGGCCTACATCAAAACAGCAAATGGCCGGATCCACTATCCGGAAAATGTCGATGTACGCCTCAACCCCAAGACGTCATACAGCACCCAATGGTATGAAGTTAACTATCTTGGCAAACAAAATATAAGCGATGCGGACCCTCGTTATCTGGAATATGTTTACAAAGTACCTGTTGGCAATGAGGGCCGTTTTAGCTTTAACAATATCCCGGCCGGAGACTACTATATCAGTGCACCTGTCTTCTGGTTTGAAAAAATCCCCAAAGAGGATGGCTCCATACTGTTACAACGGCGCGGCAGCTTTATTTGCTATGAGCTCCATGTCGATAAAGGCAATACCGTCGTTGCCAACATCACAACCGAACAAGCGGTTAAAGTGGCCAGTTCACTCTAGCATTACACGGTTTATTAAGCAGCCCTGTAATTTGCCCTGTTGATAACAGCAGGTATTCATCACTGCCGGGTGTTAATATGCCGTCACCAAGACGGCATATGACACAGGGCAATGGCAGGCTTTAAACGAAATGTTTCCATTCTGGCACTTTGCCAGGCACTCATGATGAGCACCACCACACTGACCGTTACCGTGTCGGTGCTGGTTGGTTTCGCCCTTGCCGACAATAAGGCGCTGGCCACCTTGCCGTTCACGGCACAACTGATTGCCGGTACCCTGACAACCATTCCTGCTGCCCTGCTGATGTCACGGATTGGCCGACAGCGGGCATTTCTGTTTGCCTGCCTGTTCGGTATCGCCGCCGGCCTGTTGTGTACCTTTGCCATTATCCAGAGTCACTTCTGGGGATTTGTCGGGGGCTGTATCCTGATCGGGATCTTTAATGGCTTTGGTTATTATTATCGATTTGCCGCAGCCGATGCCGTCGATACCGAATACAAAAGCCGCGCCATATCGTATGTGCTGGCGGGTGGGGTGCTAGCGGCCCTGATAGGCCCAAACCTCGCCAATATCAGCAAACATATGATCGGCAATGCCATGTTTGCCGGCAGCTTTGCCGTGATCATCTTCTTTTATATTGTCATTTTTATACTGTTGAACTTTCTCCGCCTGCCCAGTTCAGCCAATCATCAGACAGGCATCCGGATTTCGGGCAGGCCCCTGCCGGTAATCATGCGGCAAGCCGGTTTCATTGTGGCCGTGTTATGTGGCATGCTGGGTTATGGCGTCATGTCACTGATCATGACGGCAACCCCACTGGCCATGCAACACAACCACCACCCCTTTGCAGATACGTCATTCGTCATCCAGTGGCATGTGCTGGGTATGTTTGTTCCCTCTTTTTTTACTGGCCACTTAATCAAACGCTTTGGCCTGTTGAAAATCATGTTTCTGGGAGGCCTGACAGGCCTGGCCTGTGTCATGATTAATCTGCTGGGAACCACGGTCAACCATTTCTGGCTCGCCCTGGTATTACTCGGCATCAGCTGGAATTTCCTGTTCATCGGCGCCACGACCATGCTGACCGATACCTATCGGGTGGAGGAACGTTTCAAGACCCAGGCGGCCAATGACTTTATTGTCTTTTCCACGGTTGCGGCAGCCTCCCTTTCCGCCGGCGCCCTGCAATATCACTTCGGCTGGCGGGCGGTGAATTATGGTGCCATCCCTGCATTGTGTATTATCCTGCTCAGCCTGGTCTGGCTGCGTTATGCGCATCGGCTACTCACTGATTTTCCCGACAGCAGCAGCATCGAAACCGCCGCGACTCAAACAGAGAGCGGCTAACAAAGGGCCGTGCTGACACGGCCCCCTGTTCAGCTTTTATCGATCAAGCTGTTTTCCTGTTTTCAGGCTGCCATTGTTGAGGCATAAAGGCCTCATCCAGTGGCAGACCGGCAATGTGCCCGACATAATTCGTCAGGGTCATCAAGGCCACCAGGGTGATCACTTCCATCACCTGAGCCGTTGTATATCCGGCACGAATAAACTCATTCACATCCTGCTCCGCTACCCAGCCCTTATTATGAATGACATTAAGCGTAAAGCGGTGCAGTGCATCCAGTTTACTATCCGCAAGTGGCTTAGCGGCACGAATCTGTTCCAGGATGTCATCCGCCATATTGGCCATTTTTGCCAGGGTCGATTGTGCGGGCACACAATAGGCACAGCCATTTTCAGCACTGGCCGTGACGGTGACAACACGCAATTCAATCGCAGATAAAGAGCCCTGTTCAATCGCCTGATTAACTGCGGTCACCGCTGCCAGGGCTGCGGGTGATTCTGCCAGCACGCCGATCATATTCGGGATAAATCCGACAAATTGTTCATAGTGCTCAAGATAGGGAACGGATAATTGCGGGGCTGTTTCCTTGGTGTGTATTGTAAAGCTCATGCTTTTCTCCTTTTCACAGTTTAAAAAAACCTAATATGGACCGATTGGTCCATATTAGGGCAAAAAAAATCAGTCCAGTGACTGCATAATTTGCTGAACTATATCCCGCAGCACGGCCTGGCTGGCACCGGCCTTGGCCATTGAATTCAGGCCGCTCAGGTTACTCATTAAAAAATGGCCAAGGGACTGGGCATTTTTATCCGCGGCAATATCACCTTCCCGCTGGGCCTGCTCCACGGCCTGGACAAAGACCCGAGTAAAATTTTCGGTACCCGAACGAATCAGCTTGCCGATGTCCTTGTCCCGCTGGGCGAGTTCCGTAGCCGTGTTCATCACCAGACAACCAATACGATTTGCGGGATTATTCATGCTGTCGACAATGGATAAATAAAACTGTTCGATGAATTCCCGTGCACAAGATGCATCGGCAAGGCGCTGCTGCAGGCCACTTGTCATCATCAGCCGATAGTGCTCAAGACACTGTTGAAACAGATCGTGCTTGCTGCCAAAGGTCTGGTACAGGCTGCTTTTTGACAGCTGCATAGTCTCCAGCAGATTTTGCAGGGACGTCGCCTCATAGCCCTGACGCCAAAACAGGTGCATGGCCGCATCCAGTGCCTGCTCGCGATCAAATTCCCTGGGTCTGCCGATAGTCATGCTGTCAATATAGGACCGTTCGGTCCATTAGTCAAGCACATGTGCCCGATGTCGGGCCTGTACAATCACGCGTGACTTAAACGGGGATATCTGCAGGCTTTTGATAGATCGGGTAGAGATAGTGTTCTTCAGAAATGATCAAGTCACCCAGTGTATTACCGATTTCCAGTAAGTCGGACAGGAAGGCCTCATCCCGACTGATTTCCCCCCCTTCCTCGGTATACTGCCTGATATAGGCAAAGGTTTTTACCCCGGTTTTTTTGGAGCCCTTTTTAAAGGCCGTGATGAGTTCCTGCTTGTCCTTATCCTGGCGGTAACAGTGGCGAAGATAAATATACAGGTTCAGCTCCTCATCCAGTAAATGCTTGCGCAGGGCAATTTGCAATTCGCGCAAGTGCAACAGAAAAATCTCATCTTTAGCTTGTTGATAGGCCGCCAGCGCCAGCTCAAACAGGCGCTGCAGGTTCTGATGCTCGTCTGTATACTTGTTGATAAGTGACTTTTTGTAGCTTATTTCAGTGCCAGGTGCGACAAGGCGTCCTTCCGTATCATCGCTTTTGCTGGCTTTTTTCAGACCGTCCTTGTCCTTATCCAGAAAACTGAACATAAGACTCTCCCATTATTATTATTTTTAGTTAACATGCATGCGTTGCAGCAAATAATATAGAGTGTGAAAGACAGAATATCCATAGCAAAGCTGTTGTTTAATTGCCACATGGACTCAATACACTGCAAGACTACCTAATCCAGGCCAGACAAACTGATAAGCATGCAGCAAATTCGACTATCCGCAGTGACTGAATAAATGTGCCATGGTTTCGATGGCCGCTTACTCTATTTACAAACGTGCAGTCTGAAGTATGCTTGACATAATAACGCAAACAGGGAGAAGCACATGTTTTCACTAATACTGGCTGTTGGCTTTTTTGTGGGTATTCATTTGTTTATTTCCGGTACATCCCTGCGCAGCCGCCTGATCGACCGTGTCGGCGAGAAGCTGTATATGCTGCTGTTTGCCATTTTTTCATTTGTCGGCCTCCTCTGGATGATCATGGCCTATCACACGGCCCCTTACATTGAACTATGGGGCCAGCTGAGCAGTGCTCGATGGTTATCCTCTTTGCTGATCCTTGTTGCGTTTTTCTTCCTGGTGGTGGGCATGCTCAGCCGCAACCCCACCGCCATCGGTGGCGAAGCCCTGCTGGAAAACAAAGATGCCGCACGAGGGATCTTTCGTATCACCCGACACCCCTTCCTGATGGGCTTCGCAATCTGGTCAGCCACCCATATGATCTATAACGGTGACCTGGGCTCGAATATATTCTTTGGTGGGTTCTTCATTCTTTCGGTATTCGGTCCCTCCGCCATCGATAAGAAACTCCGCCATACTGCAAACTGGCCGGATTTTGAAAGCAAGACCTCTGTATTCCCGTTTATTGCGATTATGGATCAGCGCAATAGCCTGGAGCTGAGGGAATTACTCACATGGCGACTGGTTGTGGCCCTGATAATCTATGTTGTGGTATTCAAACTACACCACTTTATGTTTGGTGTGTCACCCATCGTTAGCGCGACATAAGTGTACTTAACAATGAAAAGCCTGGCTGGTGTTTTGCTGATGTTGCTTGGCAATATTATATTGTTCCCTGTCCACGTCAGCGCAGCGCAAAACATCAGCATCATATACAGCGGCAACCTGAATGGTGAACTGGAACCCTGCGGTTGCACAAAGGAAGGGGACATGGGTGGCATACGCCGTCAGCTCACTATGCTTGAACGCTTACGTAAACAGAATCCGGACCTGTTCCTGCTATCCAGTGGGGGGATGCTGGCCATCGACATGGCCACCGATCGTATAAAGAGTCAGTTTATTCTACAGGGTATGACATCACTTAACTATGATGCCATCGGTATTCAGTCGCGAGATCTTGCCTATGGCGTCAAGTTTCTCGGCGGCGAGACATTGCCCTGGGTTAGCAGTAACCACCCAGCTAATGTCTTTGTCCCATCACGCCAGATCACCCATGGCAAGGTGACCATGCAGTTTTTCAGCTGGCTGACTCAGGACAGTAAGCAGCTGCAAATGATGCATGGCAAAGCGCTAAACAAAAAGCCCCAACTTCAGGGCCTGGGCAGGGATATAAAACAGGCCAAACAAAGCGGTAGACTAACCGTATTGTCAACCAGCCTGAAACTGGATAAGGTAAAA
>Ga0224506_10001699_pt1 | contig 15556 bp, 3 predicted proteins | sample SF_Jan12_sed_USG_2_FD_169108 | JGI IMG/M metagenome (GOLD analysis project Ga0224506, IMG submission 169108) | Sediment microbial communities from San Francisco Bay, California, United States - SF_Jan12_sed_USGS_8_1 | ecosystem: Environmental > Aquatic > Marine > Sediment | place: USA... | reverse complement strand
TGTTAGACCAGTACACGTTATAACCAATCGCCCCGGGTACAGGATCCCAACGTAATTCAACCTGGCCATTTTGTGGAATCGCAATCACATTTATTGGCGAGTTAACAGTTACCGCATCAGGCATCGTGCCCTGAGCAAATTCCTGCAGATTACTGATACCATCGTTATCGAAGTCGCCAGTAGCATCATAAGCTAAGTTACCAAAGTACTGGATTTCCCAAAGATCCGCCAGGCCATCACCATCATCATCAGGGTTTGTACTCGCTACATTGACATTAACGGTTGCCGAAGTCATCACACCCTGGTTATCAGTAACATCCAGTTTAAAGCTGTAGACAGTATCTTGATAAACAAACGGCGCTGTAAAGCTTGGTGATAAACTATCGGCACCTGTCAGCGTAACAATATCACCTGATATCTGTGTCCAGCTGGTACTGAATAATGAGCCATCCTGATCATAAGACGCTGATGCATCTAGTGTAATCAGACTTTGCTCATCAACTACAATATTTAAACTATTGATATGAATAACGGGCGCAATATTTGGAACCGATGTGGTACCTGAAATTAACTGATTAAACCAAATACTGTTTTCAGTGCCATCAGACTGTTGCCATGTAACAATCGCAGTACCATCAAAGCCTATGATAACTTGAGGACTCGTCGCATTACCGTCATTAGTAGTTTCTATAACCTGCGCACCTTCCCAGGTATTGGTTGCTGCATCAAAACGATTAGCCCAGATATTATCAATCACGCCATCGCTTTGTTGCCAGGTCACAATTATATTACCAGCAGCATCCATTACTACATCAGGTACAGCAGAGTCGCCATTGGATGCTGCCAGTACATCACTACTAATTTGTATGGGACTCGTGCCCCAACCAGTTGCAGTTGAGTACGTAATGACATTAACAACATTTCTTGTACCATCTGATTGCACCCAGCTAAGCACAGCATCACCAGACGAATTATTATCAATAGTAATATTATTTATCGTACCACTTGCATCTGTAATGAACTGAACTGGCAATTCCCAGATACCAGCTGAATAACTAGCTGACCAAATCACTGCTGGAATTGAACCGTCAGACCAGACAAGAATCAATTGGCCTTGTGCATTAACGGCAGCTTCTATATTAACTGCCGCACTCCTGAGACCACTTTGTAATATCTGAGCAGTAGCCCAACCTGTAGCTACGGTATAACTGTTATAAGCAATCTCGTATGTTACGCCACCATCTTGTGACTGCAACCAGATAGCCATCACACCATCATTGGCAAGATCTATTAATTGCGACTCAAGTACATGCGTTATAGTTCCAGACCCACTACCAATCTGTACAGGCGTTATCCAGGTATTATTCAGGTCAAGTTGACTTGCAAAAACTGAATCAGCAGTCGTACCCGTTAATGAATCCAGATCCTGCGCCCAAGTTGCGATAATCGTACCATCATTCTGATGTACAACCGATGCCTCAAGGATAGTATTTGTACTCGCGGTGACAATTTTAGAAGGCGTACCCCAGCTTGAACTATTCCAAGTGTATGAGTTGCTCCATAAACTCTCAGAAACGCCATCGTTCTGTTTCCAAATAACCGTTGCATCACCAGCACTGTTCATACTAACCAGCGGTGTGCTCATATTCGCCGTGTCATCAAACTCGATTATCTGCGAGTCTCCCCAGCCACTACCAGCGGTATAAACATTAGCCCATACATTATCGCGGGTACCATCAGACTGAATCCATAAAACAATTGAATTACCATTTGCATCTGAAGCTAACTGAACATTTTTCGCATCTCCAGGAAGCATTTCGACTAATCCTGGCACACCCCAGTTAAAACTATTTGGTACAGCAGAGACTTCTACTGAAGGTGCAGACTCACCACCAGGCCCCATTGAAGTTATCACATAGTAATAAGTCGTTTCATTCGTTAAACCATTCTGAACAAAAGGACTGCCATTTATGTTCTCTATCGCAGTGACCGTAGCAGTTGTCACACCTGGAGTATTCGACCAGTAAACTTTATATTCATTAGCACCAGCACTATCACTCCAGTTAAACGTCACCTGGTTATTTCCGGCAAAGGCAATTACATCAGAAGGAGCCGCAGGCGGTACTAAATGAGGGTCAGTACCATTCAGGAATTCCTGGTAATCAGAAACACCGTCTCCATCAGAATCCAGAGTACCGTCTATAGTAATACTGCCAAAGTTGGCAACTTCCCATGTATCCAGAATACCATCAGCATCGGTATCTAAAGTAGATGATACTTTGATGTTAACAGTCGATGTTGCCGAATAAGTGCCATTAGTAACCGTATAAGTAAAACTGTCAGAGCCAGTGAAATTGGTATTAGGCGCGTAGGATACAAATAGCCCATCTAATGAAATCTCTGCAACGCCGTTATTGGCAGTAGAGACTGAGCTGAGTGAAATATTCGTTCCACTATCATTACTGAGCACATCAACATTAACTGACGTGTTGATATCTGTATTAATATCCGCAATATCCTCATTGACACTAAGTGGAATAAAGCTATAAAGCGTACGACCTGTATGACGACTATCAAGACCAAACATGGGCCACGCAGAATCACTAAGCCCACCTGAGTTATCTTCAATAGCGAATAACGTCTGGACTGAACTAATAACCACAGAACCATTATTTGCAATTACAGGAGAACTCACTAATGGCGTATCTGCAAGATATACCCATTTAATTAAACTATCGGGAACAAAATTGACAGAACCATAAAGTGCAGGGTTTAAAGAATAGACTTTACTATTAATAGCACCAAAGATAACAGAACCATCAGCAGCTATAGCAGGCGACGAATATATCTGGCTACCGGTAGGGAATGACCACTTTGTTTGACCATTATTTGTCTGAATAGCATGCAGTTGGCCATCATCAAATGACGCTACATAAACTAAACCATCATTACCAATAGCTGGTGCTGACGCAACACGCCCTGCGAGTGTAATACTCCATTTAACACGTGTTGCATCTGAACCCATTGGATTTAATGCATAAAATGTATTATCAAATGCGCCCACATAGATAATGCCATCAGCACCAATAGCCGGGCTATAAATACCTTGCGCCCCACTGGAAGTAAAACTCCACTTTAGTCGATCAACAACGTCAGGAGTTATATCGAGTGCCAACAGTTTACCGTTCGATGTACCAATATAAAGCTCATCATCATACGATATAGCCGGTGATGAGCCAATCTCTCCACCCGTTGGAAAATGCCAAAGCTCCATACCATTAACAGGATTAATAGCATAAAGATTTCCATCTTCAGAACCAACATAGACAACACCATCTTTACCTAATGCGGGAGATGAAAAAACCGCCCCAGCTGTAACGAAACGCCAAAGCTCAGAACCCGTTGTAGCATCTAATGCATAAACACTACCATCATGAGAACCTACATATATTATTGAACCATCTTCACTAACAGTCGGTGCCGATCCAATATGACCGCTAGTTAAAAAACCCCATAAACGATTACCTGATGAATCATAAGCATAGACATTACGATCGGCTGAACCTAAATAAATTCGACCAGAAGCATTATCAATCGCAGGTGATGAGCCGATATTACCACCAACATCTGATGACCAGAGCATATCTCCTGGTAAGGCCCATGCAGATGAAATAGAACAAAGCAGCAACAAAGCAAATGCATTGAAAAAGCTTTTCATGCCCGCCTTATCTATAAAAAACTGTATCAGATCTCTATTCATAGTTTTATATCTTGTCTTCAGCAAAAAGTTAAACAACCAATTCTAAACTCTGTACCTAAATTTTCTTTAAGCATAAAAGGGCTCCGACCCCTTTAGCTTCAAATAGAACAAAGCAGTAACAAAGCAAATGCATTGAAAAAGCTTTTCATGTCCGCCTTATCTATCAAAAACTGTATCAGATCTCTATTCATAGTTTTATATCTTGTCTTCAGCAAAAAGTTAAACAACCAATTCTATACTTTGTACCTAAATTTTCTTTAAGCATAAAAGGGCTCCGACCCCTTTAGCTTTATAATAATAAAAAGTTAAATCACTTAATAAAACTTTATATTAAATTCATAATAGGTATTAAAAAGGACTCAAAGCCCTTTAGATTTTTGTCTTTTATTAGTCTTTAATTTAGTCATCGAGATCAATAAAAGCGTTTGTCTCAAGACTAAATTTCGACAGTACATTCCTTTTTCTCTTGTAAATAATATTACCTGTCCGGTCCATCGACAGCTGCCCAAGGTAATCTAGAAATAACATTTCTCTAGGCATCGCTTCTGCAATAATCTTTCTAGCAACAAGATCATCGTCACGATAAACTGACTGTGTTAAAAAAAACTTACCCATAGTCAACTCAGCAAGTACAATGGAATGTATACCGCCCTTCTTCCAACTTTTGTTATCTTGAACCCATTCATTTTTATATCCTCCCTTTATAAATTCCTGAATTATATCCATACAATAACTATATGGTACTGGCATAAAGTCTTCGGCAGCCTTCAACCCCAAGTCAATAATTTTTATATAATGTTCTTGTAGAGCAAACTCATCAAGTTCAGAAACAGATGGAAGATCATACTTTAAGCCCACTTCAAGATAAGGCACATCCTTCAATTGTTGCACACGAACTTCGGCAGCATCTTTCAAACAATGAATATTTATTCTTGATAAAGTTGTTTCAAATCTAATTTGGTTTAATGCCCTTTCTAAGTAATTGCAAAGACATCTCGATTTAAAAATAAATGCTTTTTGATCTTCTTTAGGATAACTCCCATCAAGAAATAGTTCTATTTGATTGAGCACTCTCATATATCCCTACTTAGGCCGCTTATGTTTATCCATTGGCTCACCATTTGCGTAATGTTCTTTTGCCAATTCCTTCTCCCTGTCATAAGCTTTACCTCTAGCCCCAGGCTGTCCAGGTATCCTATCTCTGATAACATAGGTATCACCTTCTTCAAGTTGAGACTCAGCTCTCTTCGAGACATCATCTTTTGCTTCTCCAGTTCCCACACCAGTTTTTCTCACTCTTTTATCTTTATCAAGAATGTCATAATTGTGTTGTGGATTTGGATTTCTTCGATCATTACCATGATATTTTTTTTCATTCGAAACTTGATTATTTTCTGTATTCTTATCTTTTGTGCCTTCGGAATCATTTGGCTTACTATTCTTTGAACTCTTACCTGAAGATTTCTTCTTCGTATACCAACCACGAGCTTTATCTGTTAACGCTCCAACCTTCGTCTTGGCCGCCTTGGCAGTTGCCGTTAAGACATCTTTAGCTTTAGCAGCTGCTTTAACTGTATGCTTAATCGCCTCTTTACCAAGGTTTTTAGTGACACCGTATGCTTTATTACCCGCTGAACCACCTACAAAACGACTGGCCAAAGAGATACCAGCATCAACACGTTCTGCCGTTGATTTGTTTTCATCCAGTGCTGTTTTGGCTTCTTCAACACCATTGGTAGCCGTGTCGTAGATTGCATACACACGATTTGCGATCACAGCCACTGCGATGATTGTACCAACAATAACAACTTCACCCGATTCGTCTGTGTGTGATAGTGGGTTGTTTAATACATAACTATAACGGTTATATGACTGGCTCGATTCGAAGTATTGAACAAAGTCATCTGGACTGACAAAACGCCCTATGACGGGATCATACAATCGACCGCTCGTTTGAATAAGACCAAAGGCATCAATATGCTCGTGGTTGGTAAAACCACGATCGGTTGTATTGAAAGTGGTTGCTGGTAGTGCGCTATTGAATGCAGCATCTGCATTTTCCCAGTCTGCTTTGCGGCGTGAGCCATAAGGATCAAACGCCATGCGCGTTAAGATGGTGCCATTTTCATCGGTAATAGCTTCTACTGAACCAATGTGGTCGCGATGCAGGTATCTAACATCGCTACCACCTGCAAGACTACCGACCTGACGAACTTTATTATGAACGAGGAAGTCACCTACATAGGTTTTCTCGCGTATTTGTTCGCCCTGTTTTACAACTTCAAACGTACCTGCACCATAATAGAAATGTTCGGTAACAGTTCCATTTGCATTGCTTAATCGATAGTACTGTTCTCTGTCTGGATTGTATCTAAAGTTAGTTTGTGAGCCTGGTTTGGTAATGCTCAGTGGTTTATTAAAGACAGCGTAATTAATGGTCGCATTATTACGGCTTGTCATATTGCCTTTGACATCATAACCGTAATTTATAGTACTGCCATCTTTAACGACACGACTGACTGCATGAACACCGGCTCCATTTTCTGCATAGAAATAGCCATTGTTATCTGATACATCAGACTTGGTTACAATATTACCCAGCGCATCATAATCATAATTGATTAAGCGAGCACCACTGGTTAAGCCTTGTGTAGATGCAGTTTTTACACGGCTCAGGTTATCGTAGGTAAAACTTTCCGATATAGCGTTATTAGAACGCTGATATAAATTACCGGAAGAATCATAACTAAAGCTCGCGTTTTGTGTTTCTGTTGACGTTGTGCCAGTACCGGTTTGTAAACTGGTTAATTTACCTAATGCCGGATCATACTGACGAACTGTTTGTTTACCGTTTCCATAAGTCTCTTGAATGACGTTCCCTAATGCATCGACTGCCTGAACATCTCGGTAAATTTCATTAGTTACTTTATTGGAAATACGCTTGGTGTAACCCGTGCTGTTATAACCTGTGTTGATGCTGATGCCGGAAGGATATTCGGTTGATCGTTTACGGCTGAAGCCATCGTAACCAAAACGGAAAACTTTTGGCTCAGTTTCATTGAACAGGCTTGTTGTGGAACGATGTATTCGAGCGAAAGCGTCGTACTCTAATGTACTCTCATAATCTGGACCTGATGTTAAGGCCAAGAAACCGATACCATTAATTGCCGTATCGTATTCCCAAATGTAGTTGACTGTTGTAGTGCCATCAAACTCTTCTCGGCTCTTTACACGACCTATGTAGTCATAACCGGTAACAACACGATGACCTAAACCAGATGGATCTTGAATCTGCCGACGGAGTTCACCTGCAGCGTTATATTCATACGTTATTTCACCTGCATCAGGATCTAGCATATGGGTTTTATTACCCGCCAGGTCATATTGCATGGTAACGGTTGTTGCTACATCATTATTTACAACAACAGAGCTTAAATTGCCTAAGGCATCGTACGAATATCTCGTAGGCGTATTGTCTGCATCAACTGATTCTTTAAGTTGATCAATTGAGTTGTCTTTTCTGGTACTTGTTACTGTTTTGGTACCACCCTCGGGCAAAACAATAGTCTGAGTAACTGTTGTACGTGTAGCATAAGTTGAATCGGTACTGTAATCAGTGACGATTGTGCCACCATTAGGCGGGTACTCATGGGTAACACGACTTAGTAAATCATATTTATACTCTGTCCATTGTGCAGCATCACCTACATAGTGAGGTTTAGACACAAACTCAACACGACCACGTGAATCATAACGCGTATCTGTTCTAATGATGCGACCATCAAAGCCAACTTTTTCTGTTCTTAATTCACGATGTAATGCGTCAAAATATTTTGTGACCTGTGGCGCACCTTGCTGATTTGCCTGATGCTGATGCGTAACTGTGGTTGTTGATTTATATTTAGCATGTGTTGGGCATGTAATACCACATAAACCCAGTTCGATCGTTGTGTCGGTTCCATCGGCTGCTCTTTGTAAAGCCAGGCGACCGAAATCATCATAAACAGAGTCAGTAATTAACCCATTTGGATCAGTAGATCTAGTAACCTTGCCTACTCTTTGGTTATAAGAGAAATATGTAGTATGGCCTATAAAATTCCACCTGCTTTCTGGGTACATGCCATTGACATAATCACCCCAAAGCGTATTTCTAATAAATGTTTGTGAGTCTATATCCTGACCAGAAACATGAATGTATCTCACATTTCCATCAGCATACCTAGAATAGGTATTGGTTATTTCATTTGCTGTGCCTGGGAATTGTTTTTCGGTTTTTAACAAGAAACTATCTGTAGAATGCGGTGTAAAAGCGGTAACTACAGTCTTCGACGCTGTTCCCGGTACAGCGTAAGTCATCGATTTATTAGAAACGAAGCCGATACGCCAGTTAGCTACATTATTGTTATATGAGTAGGCTGTCGTAATTGTGCGATCGCGACCTGTTATCTGATTGGCCGTAAACTGCCCATCAACTGTGTATGACGCATCGATTGAACCACTAAAGCCTCTTCCTGTTGCCGTTACCCGGTTTTCTAATGTGCCATTGCTTAAATTATATTGATCAATGGTGACGTCTGCTAAAACCGAGGCGCCATTTAAATCATATTTAATAGCGACGGTATCTTTTAAATAGCGGTATGTTGTATCTCTACCGCCGATATGTGGGATTGTATGCTGTGCCCAGTGATTAAAGACTTTTTCAACTGGTGTTCCATTTGCCTGTTCTACAACAACACTTTGTTTGAGCCCGATAAACGGGAATGCTTGATGATAGGTTTCAGTTGAAATAAAACCTGTTTGTTGATCTGTTACGATTCGCTGTCTAAATCCAAGGAAGCCTCGACCATCCAGAGCCGTTTTTGCGCCTATATATTTATAATCGTATTGATGAATACCACCGATACCATCACTAACTTCGATATGGTCAACAAGATAACTTAAACCAGCATCATCCCTAACAGGATAAACTGCATCACTATCTTTTACATAGAAGCCCGTTGAATTGTCGGCAAGATAACGATACCTAATATTGGTTTCCAGTCCAAAACCATCCGTTATTTTTGTTATATGATCTGGGTGCGATGCCGGTAATGTATAGGTTTTTCTATGGAGCGTAGTATTCGTATTGTATGCCCATACAAGATCTGTCTTACCATCAGCATTTACATCACCAAACAAATGATGCTGGTTCTCGTGGGCTATGGTGGACGAAGGATTCGTAGACAATGAAACCGCACCAGGAAGGAATGATTGTCCATCTATGTCGCTTATAAATGCGTATGCTTCATATACTGTATTAGATACATCATTGTAGGTATATATAAGGTCTTGTCGGCCATCACCATTCAAGTCAGCCATTTGAATTGAAGATGATTTGTGATTGTCTGGATTCAGGTTAGGTATAGTTTCACTTGTTACAGTATTAATTGTATGGCTTGTGCCTTTTGCAGACGCCAGATAAACAACTCGTCTAAATTCATTATTTAAGTTAAATGTCCAGACCAGATCAGCTTTACCATCAGCATTTACATCGCCCAGGTTGAAATTATGATTTTTATATAAAGAGATAACTTCTCCATAAAAATCGCCACCCACCTGGAAGAACTCGTCATCAATTTGCAGTGAGATAATGTCAAATGCCGTACCGTTAGCATTTGCCAAATAGAGAGTCCTTACTGGATTATTTTGATAGAAGTATGTCCAGACAAGATCAGATTTGCCGTCACCGTTGACATCACCTAGAGTGAAATTATTATTGTCATAGAAATCTGGCGAATAAGTTGTATCAAAATTAAATGATACTTTTTCTAAACTTGTTCTTCCTAACGTATCATTTTTTGCCAGGTAAACTGTTTGTGCGAATTTATTTTCAAAGGTAAACGTCCAGACAAGATCCTGACGTTTATCACCATTAATATCAGCTAAGTGAAATTTACCATCTGTATAGAACTGGTATTTATCAAATACATCGACTTCATAGCCCTGACTAATAAATCCAGTACCGGTGTCATTCGCAAGGTACACAATACGATATACATCAGTGAGATTTCTGGCAACATAAACAAGGTCTGAACGTCCATCACCATTAACATCACCTGTTAGGTACTGTTGCTGCCCAGTAGGAATTAGACTTGCATTAAAGCCAGTATCAGTATCAATACTTTGTTCAGTAAATGAGCCATCAGCATTTGCTGTGTACAACCCGCGACCAAGGCTATCACCTACGCGATATGTCCAGATAAGATCTGATCGACCATCTGCATTTACATCTGCCAGATGATATTTCTGGTCTTCATATGTTCCAGGCGATGGATATGTGCTGGTTTGGGGTGGTGTAGTTTGAGAAAATATTGCTTCTTCATTACCCAAATCCCAGTCAAATATAGTGGCTGGCTTACAACCATCTGACAAACATTCCTTGACGTTTATCAGACGTGACCTTTTTGTCGCATTTCCTACTTCGTAATTGAGGTCGTAACGACGAACCCGGCTAGCACCCTGGTATGTCTCAACTTTATCAAGTCTTACAGATAGCTGCGACTTCAAATCATTTGCATAAGATGGCGTAATATCTTGTCTTGATTCATAGACAAATCTGGTGCTGTTGCCATTAAATTCGACTCGATTGATATAAAATTCACCGTCAATCCTGTTGTTAACGTATTTATATGTCGCGGCATTATTTTCACGATCTTGTACAGCACTAATACCCCATTGAACAACCGTATCACTTGATTGTGTTAATTGTCTTGAATTAGCTGTGCCACCATACGCTTCTATAGCACCATCAGCATGCCATACAGTGAATGACTGAGGCCCTTTACCTTGATTTCCATTTGATATAATTTTAGTAAATGATTCGTTCTCAGTTCGGTATTCAGCACCTGCCGCACCATACGTACCACTTACAACAACCAGACGCTGCCCATTTAAACAAAATTTGTCACTACTATTAAAGTTCGTTGTATTAATATAGCCATCTTGAACTATCGTTGTTCCACAACGTTCTATTTTCGACAACCCTTCAAGATGCCAGCCTATACCCATGATATCGTTACCAGAGCCACCGTTATATGACAGCGAGAACTGAGGTGCTATATTTTGAACACTCGGGGTTGATACAATTGGAATTAAATAATTTGGCTTGCCGTTTGAAGTAACGCTGAATTGACCATCTAGTTTTCCTACATATGCCGCACCACTTTTTGAATAACTATTTCCATTGATTGCTCCCAAAGACGGTCGAACACCTGGTGTAAACTCACCTTCTGGGCCAGGCTCAGTTCGGATAACCGATTCATTAACAAATGGCGGCTCATTATCTTTAACCGCTAATAGCGAATATGACACACTTCCTACGGTTTGAGCCTGGACAAGTACATCCTGGACATTATCGTTATCATAATCATCATAGACTAACTGATGCTCGACATCTAAAGTCCAGACTGTATTTTCTAGTAATGTCACTTCTGGAGGATAGATAGTCTCAACTTCGCCATTCGTGCTAACCTGCAATACAACATCAGCCACTCCACATGTAGTAGTAACATCTATATTGATGCCATATGGAATCGTTAGTGTTTTATTTTCAGGGATAGATTTGAGGTAGAAATCAGGAACTCCATCATTATTATAATCACCTGTATAAACCTCATGACATCCAGCTTTCCAGGAAGAGTCATCAGGACTGACTGTCTGGTAATCTATTGAGATACTAGTTACGCCACTCTCATAACCATTGACAATAACTTTCGATATATCTCCAATCCCTTTAACTTCGACAACACCTTCATCCCAGTTGGGTGATGTATAGTATGTGAAATTGCCAGTGGACCCATACCCAAATATTGGCACATAAACATTATTACTAAATCCATTTACTCTAACTGCTGAAACTAACACTTTAGTTTTATCAAACCCCAAAACAAGGGGACCGTCACCAAATAAAGCAATATGATTTAGAGCGTCTCCTGTGAATGGATCTTGAGAATCAACATAAACAGGTGATATGGTAATGCCTCTAGTAAGCTCTATCCCTTCAGCATAATATCCAGGCGCAGTGTTAAGAAAATCCATATTAAAAGTGGCCGCCCAAGATTTTGACGACGCCAACATAATCGCCAAGACAACTACAAACTTTATTATTCTTATTTTCATAATATTTATATTTTTTCTATTATCTACGGGCAACTTGCTTGATTCTTACTTGCACCATTTAAAATGCCTGCGAATGGGACAGCATTTGTGCAATCATAGTTAACACCAGGTACAGCCCCTGGCACTACATCATTCTCTTCATTAATAAATTCAACAGGATCTTTGGCAAAAGGAATTTCGATCAATAAAATCGCATAGCCAGCTGCACAATTAGAGTTAGGAACCTGTGGACCTTCAGCGATAAACCCAAACGGTATATTTGTACCGCTACAGATATACAATTGATCTGCTGGGTAAGCAATCATAGCTGCATTAACTAATGTTCCATTTGCAGAACATGTACTGCTCTGTGTTTGTGAAACAATAACCATATCAGCCGGAACAGGCGAGAGAGTAATGCAAGCCAAAGTTTGTCCATCTTTAGACGGGATCTCAATATTGTAAGCAACACCATCTAACGTATCACAAGCTGAGGAATGAAATGCACTCGTTACAACATATTCAGGAGGTATTGGAGAACCCGAACAGACTGTATCACCAGCTGGATTTAATACATGTACATCGAAACCCATTCCAGCAGCAGGCCCATTACATCCAGAAACTGTTCGTACATTTGTAAAACCATAGCCTTCAGGTATTGGAGAACCCACACATGCAGTTACAATGTCTTCGCCAGTTAATTCATAAATGTAAAACGAGGCATTTTGTTCACAAACTCCTAAGTTAGGATCTGGCCACTGGGTGATTACATACCCCTCAGGTACCATAGAAGGTGAGCACGCATGTCCATTTCTAGCCGGCTCAATAAAATAACTTACTGTTGATGCCGTGTTACATTGATACGTGTTATCAACTACCGTAATAATCCATCCTGTTGGTACCACGAAACCAGAACCAACGCATACCCAAGACCCCTGAGTTAATGTTGATAACGGCTGAATACTTCCACTAGCCCCTGTCCCTGAACTATAGTTACACAGGGATGATGTGCCAGTTTGTGAAAACGCCCAACCAATAGGAATATCTGGACCTAAACATATAAATATTGGTGAGTTATAGGTTGATTCATCAGGGAAATATATTTTATAGGCATTTTGACTATATGAAGGACCAGCTGCACAAGCAGATAGCGTAGTTTTTTCTGTGATTACAGCACCGTCAGGCAACAATGAGTACTCACATGCAAAGTCATTATTTTGTCCTAGTTTTACCGTCGCACCTAAACTCCCGTTACATTGAGGATAAAATTTCAGCTCTGTAATAATCCAGTTTGGTGGCAAGCCAACAGAATGAAAATTGCATGCAATCAGAGGACCTGTACCCTGAAGCTTTGACAATAACCAAGCAGGCCGATAATCACAATTAGCGTAGGATGGCTCATAATTGGTATAAACATAGTCTGCAGATGGCTTTGAACCTTCACACACCCATAAAGAATCGAGTGAAGGTAACTGAATGGATTTAGTAGGCCCTGTGTTTATCCCAGGACCATATGCACAATCAGCATGATCATAACGACTTGTAATTACATAACCCTCTGGTATTGCAAATTCCGTGCTATCACATACTACGGGGTAACTTGAGGCTGTAGCTTTCACAATGACATATGACACCCCTGTAGATGTACCTGAACCACAATTAAGATCTTCAGGTATACGTTCAACTATTATCCATCCCTGTGAAATAGAACTACCCGCGCACACCGTTAACCGTGTATCAGATGTTCGAATTTTCGACAAGAGCAAAGTAGGCCTTGTAGTAGCAGGTAAAGCAGAGCATGAAGTATTTGCATCTTTTCCTACGACGATCATCCCATCTGGGACAATATTAAAATTAGGGTCTGTTGAAACATATGACGTGTCACAGGCCTCTATTACATTTACAGATGCATTGACTGCATCATAAAACCGATAGCGATTATTAGTAACGCATGCCGTGTCTACAGTTATTTCAACAACAACATTACCTGCAAGCCGAGTTACTTCAGGGGCATAATTTTCCTGGCAGACTGGATTTAAAGCCGCACCCCAAGCAGAACCCACAAAAAATTGGACACTCAAAACAGATACAATGAGGCACATACCTCGAGTGATACAGCGATTAAAGTTACTAAACAAATTTTCACCAAAATTATTATTTATAAAAATACATTTTACGTTCTTTATAAAGCATATAAAATGTAATGCAATTAAGTACAACAAACCATTAGGAGTTACTGTTATATTGTGTAGGGTAGACTCTTATTATTATCATTCGTTATATTATGAAAACACTTCCTTAATACAAGCTTAAATAACTTCATAACTTTTTTCTTTATCAAAATTTATTTTTCAAAACGTAAATAATCTTGACAGAAAAGAAGATCTCAAAAAAATTATGACCTTCCTAAAACCCTATTTATCAAGCCAGCTTAATCGCGACCCACTTTTTACTCAACACATATTACTATGTGTCTAAATAAACACCTGCTAATATATAACCTTCCATATCAATGATTAAATTATCCTATTATATTTTTCTAAAAAAATATAGCGATCTTTATTACCGGCATTTTTTTAAAAACCTGACTTACTTTAATACCTTATTTCTATTTTCAAACTTGACCTCCTCCCTGAAATTTGAAGCACTTAAAAGTAGATAAATCTGGAAAAATAGACTATCAGAAGGAGTCGTTTGTCATGAAGAAGAGCAGATTGCCTTTGTATTAAGGCAAGCAGAAACAGGTACGCGTGTAGGCGAAGTTTGCCGGAAGCTAGGCATATCGGAAGCCACGTTTTTATAACTGGAAAAAGAAATACGGCAGTTAAGGCGTTTCAGAACTAAGAAGGCTTAAGCAACTTGAAGAAGAAAATAGTGTTTAAATCGTATGGTGGCAGATCTGAGTTTGGACAAACAGATGCTACAAGAAGTCCTGCAAAAAAAGCTCTAAAGCAAGCTAAGCATAGAGATCTTGTTGATTTTTTTCGAGATGCTTATCGTGTAGCCATACGCAGGGCCTGTCAGGTTATCTCAATTTCAGAGTGGTTTATCATTACAAGTCACATCGTCAATCTGATACGGCATTGAGAGAACGCATAAAAGAGATAGCATCGACACATATTTGTTATGGCTATCAGCGTATCCACATACTCCTTCGATGTGAAGGTTGGCATGTTAATCACAAGAAAGTGTAGCCTATTTATAAGTAGAAAGGACTTAATCTCCGCAGTAAACGGATCAGGCGGCGAGTCGCTGCAGCACACCGACTAGATCGCCTAGAAATTACATCACCAGACTAATGCTGGTGTATGGATTTTGTGGCAAATAATCTGGCTAATGGTAGCTTCAGAGATGAATGTTTGATAGTCACTGGTTCTTGTCTCTTGAAGATGCGCGTGAGAAAATTGAAGCATATCGAGATGAATATAATACTTCTCGACCACATTCATCACTGAATAATTTAACGCCGATTGAACATAATAATCGGTACCTTAAAGCCGGAAATCTCGACTTATGAGTATGCCAGTTTTTGGGAAGCCCTCATTAATGTAACCATCCCCTAGAATAGTGGCATAGCCAATTAGAGTTCTCCGTCGTAAACTAAACACAGGAGAACAAAAATGAAAAAATCACGTTATTCAGAAACTCAGATTGTAAAGA